>TARA_R110002096_G_scaffold415163_1_pt1 | contig 131789 bp, 120 predicted proteins | sample TARA_R110002096 | Tara Oceans TARA_R110002096 (sample SAMEA4397295) | marine metagenome | biome: Polar Biome; feature: [DCM] deep chlorophyll maximum layer (ENVO:01000326); material: water (ENVO:00002006), including particulate matter (ENVO:01000060) such as... | depth 35 m
TGAAGAAGACGTGTTGAGCAAAATCAACATCTTTGCCGAATTTGGCACTACTTTAAGGTCGTTTCTGCCTCAGCAACTTTCTTTTTGACCGAGATGAAGCTATCAGGGGTCACAGAAATGGAGTTAATTTTTGCCTCGACTAACATTCTGGCATAATTGGGGTCATCACTGGGCGCTTGGCCGCAAAGGCCTACTTTTACCGACTTTTTGTGTGCTTGCTTTATAAGGCTCTTGATAAGTGCGATCACTGCCGGATCATCGGCCTTGAATAATTCTGATAATCTGTCTGAATCTCTGTCAAGTCCGAGGGTCAATTGGGTAAGGTCATTGCTACCGATTGAAAATCCATCAAAGCGCTCAGCAAATTCCTCGGCAAGAATAATATTAGATGGTATTTCAGCCATTACATAAATTTCAAGGCCATTTTCTTTTTGCTTTAGGCCGTTTTGCGCCATCTCCTGCAGCACTGCATCGGCTTCACCGATTGTGCGACAAAACGGCACCATGACAATTACATTTGTAAAGCCAATAATATCGCGAACTTTTTTAAGGGCTAGGCATTCCAGTGCGAACGCGGCTCTGTATTTTTCGTCGTAATAACGACTTGCGCCTCGCCACCCGATCATCGGATTTTCCTCGTGTGGCTCAAACGCGGAACCACCAATAAGGTTTGCATACTCGTTGGTTTTGAAATCGCTCAGGCGCACAATAACGGGTTTCGGAAACTGACTGGCAGCGATAAGCGAAATATCTTCGGCTAGTTTCTCTATAAAATAGGTTTTTTTATCTGGATAGGCCTGGGTAATAAACTCAATTATATCTCTTTCCTCTTTATTCTCGACTTTATCAAAATCAACTAGTGCCATCGGATGGATTTTAATATTGTTGCTGATAATAAATTCCATCCGCGCGAGGCCAATTCCGTCCGCTGGTAATCGGGCCCACCGTAGCGCGGTTGAAGGATTGGCAATATTCAACATTATCTCGGTTTTTGTTTGCGGGATATTCTCAAGCGATATTAATTCTTTGTCAAAAGATAACTTGCCTTCATAAACAAACCCTTTGCTACCTTCCGCGCAGGATACTGTCACAGACTGCCCATCCTTTAATAAATTTGTTGCTCCGCTCGCCCCAATTACAGCGGGCAAGCCCAGTTCGCGGCTTACAATTGCAGCATGGGATGTGCGCCCGCCATGGTCGGTTACTAGGGCGGATGCTTTTTGCATGATAGGCAACCAATCGGGATCGGTTTTGGACGTTACCAGCACTGCGCCTTCAGGAAAGTTTGCAACTTCCGATATATCGGACAAAATATAGACTTCGCCAGTCGCGATGGCATCGCCAATGCTTAGGCCTTGAGTGATGATATTGCTTGTTTCATTCAGCTTATATGAAAAAATACCTTCTTCGCTTTTCTTCTTGTGTACGGTTTCCGGCCTTGCCTGCAAAATATATAATCGACCGGTGTTATGATCTTTCGCCCATTCCATGTCCATCGCAATGCCGTAATGCTCCTCAATAGCTTGAGCGGATCTTGCCAGTATCAGGATTTCTTCATCACTCAATACAATAGATGTCTGTTCGTTTGATGAGGTTGCGACTATCTCAGTCCCTGCTTTATTTGATAGATCGTAGATAACTTTTAACTGCTTCGAACCAATTCTTTTTTGCATAATTGGCGTGAGGCTTTCATCATTCAGAAATGGTTTAAAGACCATATATTCATCTGGATCGACGGTTCCGAGAACTATTCCCTCTCCAAGGCCCCAAGCGGCATTTATTATAACGGCATTCTGAAATCCGGTTTCTGTATCGATCGAAAACATAACTCCAGACGACGCTTGATCAGATCGAACCATCAATTGGATGCCAACTGATAATGCGACTTTGCTATGATCGATATTGTTTAGATTTCTATAAGTTATCGCGCGGTCCGTATAAAGAGATGCAAAGCATTTTTGACACGCCTCCAGAACCTCTTCAACACCACTTATATTCAGATAGCTTTCGTGTTGCCCTGCAAAGCTGGCTTCGGGGAGATCTTCTGCGGTGGCGCTGCTTCTTGCGGCGACGGTCACATGCTCTATCGCTGTGGTGGAGCAGAGATCCATATAGGCCGCTTCTATTTGAGAAACAAGCGCTACAGGCATCTTGCTGCCAAGTATGAGTTTTCTTATCTCCTTACCGGCTTTATTAAGGCTAATTTCATGATCTTTTAGGAGGTGGAGCAGGTGCGATATTGGTATGTCCAGATCATTTTCTTTCCAAAATAACCAAAAGGCTTCAGTAGTTACTGCAAAACCTTGAGGCACATTGATGTCTAAAGTCTGGAGGTTGTGGATCATTTCTCCGAGTGAGGCATTTTTACCGCCGACCAGCGGAATATCTCCTATTTTGATTTCATCGAAACTGCGGATGAGGACTTGGTCAGACATAGATGTTATCCTTAAGAGAACTATCACTTTGGTCGATTGTTTGGCTATTTTCATGAAGCCAGTTTAGTAGTTGGTTAATGCTTGCTGTCGCCATAGCAATACAGGTATCAGCACCCCCGTAGTAAAGACGCAGTGTATCACCATCTTCGGCTACCGTGTATCCGCAAGGGAAGATTACGTTGCCTACATCACCCCTACGTTCATACTCTTCATCTGGGCTTAGTACCCAAGTATCTGACCGGCGTAAGCAGGTTTGATGGCATCCCAAATCAAACAAGGCCAATCCTATCCTGTAAATTGAGCCAGAAGCTGTTTGCCGGACACTGTGATATACCATTAACCAACCTTCCGAAGTTCTGATAACCGGGCAAGACAAACCTATTTTGTCTGAATCCCACCACGGCCCTCTTCTCGCTTGCAAGATCATTTGATGATCTCCCCAATGATTCAGATCCGGGGAAAATGATATCCAGATGTGTGAGTATTTTGGCGTTGTAGGGCGGTGGATCATCGCCCACTTTCCACCAATTTTATGAGAGAGTAAAGCGGCGTCTTTATTTAAGGGAGGCAGGACCATGCCGACGCGATTGAATTCTCTGAAATTCTTGGTTAAAGCGATTGAAACGGTTGGGCCCGTCAAAGAATATGATGTGTATGCCACGGCATATTCACCTAGTTCCGGTAAGAAGGTTATTCTTGGGTCTTCAATGCCCCAGGTTTCCTCAACATATTTAGATGGGTCTGGCAATAAAGTTGGCTGTTTATCTATGATCCAATCGGAAACACCGTCTTTTGATCGGGCCGCACATAAATGCGATAGGCCACTTCTATCTTCCACCCGACATAAAAGAAGTGTTGTTCCGTCTTTTAATATTGTTGCCCCGGGATTAAAAACAGAATTCACCGGATACGGCCAATCTGACGCCGTTAAGATCGGATTCGTGGCTTCGCGTGTGAATAATATTTCATGCTGAAGTTTTTGTGTCGTACCGTATATCTGAGACATTGATCAAACTTTCTAAAGAATGCATTTCTATTAGGGATTGCAAAAAGGCTAGAGTTGATTCTGCGCCGCGATTTTCGTTTGGCCTGTCAGAATGTAATCCATCTCGGCACGCTCCAGTCGCAGGGTCATATAATGCGATTTGAAGATCATTTTGCCCTAAATACCACTCAAAGACCCATTTTGAGCGCGCCCACCAGGTCATATCATTGGTGATTTTATAAGCATCAACACAGGCCGACACCATGGCTTGAGCTTCGGTTGGTTGTTGGTCGAAGCGCGCCCTTGTTCCGTTGCGATGATAAAATCCGTCAGATCCGATCGGAGAGAAGCATTTATCGATTTTTTGCACGTCTGCAAGCCATTTCAGAGATTTTAACGCCGTATTGCGCAGGTCTTGTTGGTTCGTTCTGTCTGCGACAACCAGTAGAGCATGAGGCATTATGGCATTGGCGTAGGTAAGGTTCTCTTCAAACCATGGCCACTTGTCATCGGAACATGTTTCGTAGAGAGCAGCAAGTTTTGCGCAGAGGGAACGAGATATTTTTTGTGCTAATCTGTCGCCTGCATATTTTTTTAGATATTCATGAATACCGAGTAGCGAAAATGCCCAAGTTCTAGGGCTGATCATATTTGATGCCGCTGGAAGTGCTTCATGGAAAAGACGCGTTGCCGCATTACATAACGGAAGGTCTTTTGATCGACCAATAACTGTACCTAATGCTAGGATTGATCGGCCGTGCGAATCTTCTGAGCCGACGTCTTCAAGCCACTTTCTTTCATAGGACATAAAGTTACGAAATCGGCCAACTTCCGGGTTAAAAGCATGAGCGAGAAAAGAGAAGTAACGTGCCCTTAGATCTTGGTCATGAACCTCTAATTGGTTTTCTTCCTCCATGAGAGTTAAAAACAAAAGACCCCGCGCATTATCATCTGTTGTGTATCCATCATCATAATTGGGCGATGTAAATGTTGCGTGTTGAAAGAGCCCCGTCGAATCCGTTAAACGCCTTAAGTGGCGCAAATCTACTTTGAGTAACTCTTTTGAGTTTGGACTACTGTGATAGACGGGTGAGCGGGGATTGTTTTTTCGAATCTGGCAGGCGTTTTTCAGGGAAGTGATATATTTTTCTGCAACTTTTGACCAAATCATTTCGCGGCCATATTTATATGCATTTCTCCTGAGAACCTGATGCTTAGAACTATCGTTTAGGAGATCTAGAACGGTTTCTGTGATTTTTTCAGAGTTGTTAAAAGGAAACAAAATACCACGTTCCTCGTCCAGTAATTCCTGCGCATACCAGTATGGTGTTGATATGACGGCTTTGCCAGCGCCGAGCGCGTAAGCCAGTGTACCCGATGTAATTTGTGCCTCATTTAAATAGGGTGTGATATAAATATCGGCGGCTTCGATAAATTTTTTGAGCTCTACTAATTCAACAAAGCGATTATAAAAAACTACATGATTGTCAAGGCCTAGTTCGATCACTAAATTTTCCAAAGATAACCTGTATTTTTCACCTTCGTTGCGGATTACCGCTGGGTGGGTTGCCCCCAAAATAACGAAGACGAAATCGGGGTGTTGTTTAATGATGTCTGGCATGGCACGAATGACTTGATCCACCCCCTTGTTTTCGGATAGCAAGCCAAAGGTTAGCATTATTTTTTTTGTTTCAAGGTTGAACTTATGTTTGTGAAAATGCGGATCTATAAAAGTGAAGTCTGGTATCCCATGTGGGATAAAGTCTATTTGTTCTTCCGGCACGCCATATACATCTATCAAAATTTTGATGCCTTTTTTACTCATTACGACGAGGCGATCAGAATATTGAATGAGGCGATCCATAACCATTCTTTGTTCTCTGTCTGGCTCGCGAAGAATTGTATGCAAAACGGTGATGATCGGCATTTGCAATCTTTCTAAGAGAGAAAGAACATGGCTACCTGCAGGACCCCCGTAAATACCAAATTCATGTTGAATGCAGACTGCACCTACTTGATTTATATTAAGAAAATCAGCTGCATGGCGATATGACGATAGATCATTTTCATATATTTCAAACCTAGCGCGGTCAGGATAATCGTATCCTTGCGCTATATCATTGACGGGCACAACTATAATTTCTGGCTTTGATCGGCTCTGTGCCAATGCGTCTGCTAAATCTTTCGTAAATGTTGCGATCCCGCATTGGCGTGGCAGGTAGTTTCCGATGACGGCGATCTTATTTAATTTTGCACCAATAAATTTTGAAGAATTGGTGCATATCGGCACATTTTTCTGGTTCTTTATGTAACGCATAGTATCCTCGTTTATAAATAGTTATCGCAATTAAAAGTGCTGAGTCTCATTGTTCTTTCTCGATTGTAATGATTTTTGATATCCCACTTTCACCAGGAAAGTTTGTAAAAGCTGCCACCACAAGGTATGGCATTATTTTATTCAGGATTTTTTCGCGTCCGGTACTTACAATTGAGCTTTCAAAAATGACTTTGCGGTCAGGAGTGTTTATTCCTTCAGCTTCGACAATGTTTATAGTCAATGAGCGGTTATAGACGGTTCCGGTGTATTCGCGGTGGTAGGGTGGATCCATGATGCCGTAACGCCCATAATAATATGGATAACGGTAGCGTCCGAAATTAAAATGATACAAGACATATGGGTCCGCGGTTGTTATAATTTTGGTTTGGCTGGCTACAATATCGTAATCAACTTCGGCGATAAGCTGGGCTTCTTCATTGTCATCTACAGGACTATATCCTATTGATCTAAGCTGCTCTGATATCATGGAAGCATATGCTTTAAATTCGATACTTCCAACTTTCGACGGATCTTTAGGCGCTACGAGGATTTTTTCACCCTGCGGTAGAGGTTGCGCATGAAATGTTGTTACTGCGCAATCTACGTTGCGGGAGCACGATATCAAAAGACCGGTCAACAGAACGATTAGAAAATAATTTATAGACAGTTTCATAGGCTTATCCTTGATCATCAATGGATAGTTGTTGTTTCTACAGAAAATATCTTATTCAAAATGAAAGTTTATGATTTCAATCAATATGTTGGTGGTTTGAGAAGAGTAGCGGTAAAAATATCTGCGGTTCGATTGATTTGCATCAATCTGCGGGGGGCGTTCTTCACTATATTTCTATCGTCAGAGGGGGGTTATTAATTGAAGGAGAGAATAGATGATCAAAACAATTATGGTTCCGATTTACCATGAACAAAGTTCAGACGCTCGTATTGAGTTTGCCATCCAGCTTGCCAATAAGTTTGACGCTCATATTAAGGCACTGCACGTTATAATCCCTCCTGAAATTATAGCAGGATCGTTGCCCTATGAAACGGCATATATGGTTTCAACTTATAAAAACTTTGAAAAGAACGCAGAAAAAAAAGCGCAAGAATTGAAGCTACATTATGAACGTAAATTGACCAGTGCAGGTGTTCGATTTGACTGGTGTCAAGAGAGGGGTGAGCTTCTTAAAATAATGTATGCTCACGCTCGAACGGCTGATGTGACAATTATAAGTCAGAAAACTGAAAGTGTTGATGAAATATTTGATCATATGAATGAATTTATCATTGGCAGCGGAATGCCAGTTATGGTTATTCCTGAAAAAGGTGCTCAAGGTTTTAGGGGTAACAATATTCTTGTCGCGTGGAATGGCAGCCGCGAATGTGCAAAGGCCACCCACGCGGCTATGCCCTTTTTGAAAATGGCTGATAAAGTAACGGTTGCAACAATAACCGGAGATGAGGAAGCAGTTTTGCCAGAGGCCGATATCTGTGTTCATCTTTCCAGACATGGTGTCAATGCAGAAGCGTTAACCTTAAATGACGTTATTGACGCGAAAGAAAGAATATTGGATGCAGCCAGAAGTGTTGATGCTGACTTGATAGTCGCGGGGGCCTGGGGTCACATGCGGTTGAGGGAAATAATTCTTGGAGGTGTCACGAGAAACCTTATTAGTAATCAAGAAAAAATCGCATTCCTTGTTCATTAACCGGGGCGACCAAAAACTGATTGGGGATTAATTTTTTATGTTCCCAGTACCTTTTTGACATTGTGCAGTATCTCATTTTCTGAGCGTTTGGTGTCGGCAAATACCATGTAGTCGTTGTAGGTGGTATTTTCGTACTTTGGAGGGTTCATAATGACTATTCCCTCTTTTTTTGAATAAGAATTATACCTCAGGTCTGCTGTGGCATCAATAAGGTCTCTGCTTGAAGAATTATGCTCATTTATGTTGCTCTGAACTATTATTCTGAGATTATTTTGCCAGCAGCCGGTCAATCTGTTGGCGGCAGTCATAGGAATTGAAACGCCGCCCCAACGGGCGTTGCAATCAATCCAGTGGATATTATTTCTATTCCCACTTTTTGCGACAACCGCGTCGATGCTGCATCTGCCATAATATCCAAGCTTTTGAAAAAGATGACAGATCATACTAGCTTCATATATTAGTCGAATTTCTAATTTGCTTTGCAATAGAGCCGGTTTCGCGCCAATAAAAGCGTGTGTTTTTGGATCTAGAGCCTGTTCAAACAGTCCCTCAACAATAGGTGGCCCTTGGTGAAGACGCGGTATCCAGACTTGCAGTGACGGGCTGGTGATGACGTCACTATCCCATGCAGAAACCGCGAGAGGAAAGATTTCACTGGAGGCATAAAATTGGATAAGGTTACTAAGATAGTCAACGCGTTCCGCCAAAGTCATATTTGAAATTTTTGATGAAGAGATCAAGATGTTTCCCATCGAACTTGCACTAGATGGAATTTTTATTACGATCTGAGAATGTGTTTTAGCCAAACGTGATACTTTTATAGCTAGCGAAGCAGGCCCAAATGCATAATAGGTCTTTGGCAGCGCTCTGTGCCCTATGCATTCAACCAACCTCTCAGAAAACCAGAGTTTGTCGTTGGTTTTCTGCGTGAGCCGAGGTGGCGGAGCCATTACATACACGGGGACCCGTGCGATCTCCGCAATTCTTTGTGCCAATACCCAAGTCCATCCTGTTGAGATATAAGGCATTATGTTAATGCAGCCACTCTGTTTGGCTATTTTTGCTATTTGTTTTAACTTTTCGGTATTTTCAGAACATCGTTTGGCGAGAGGAGAATTATTATACTCACCGTCCAAGCAAATTATTTCCGGAGAAGGGAGTTTTAGAATGTTGCGGCAATAATTTTCGTATTTCAAGGCACGCTTGTGTTCCACGAGTAGGATATCATCTTGACGGGCGAGCAGCAAAAACCGGTATTGATAATGACCAAATGAATTTGCACTGGATAAAGCGATGGATCGATGATCTTCGTAAAAGAGCACGGGTCCGGGTCTATATCCTTGGCGAACATTAGAGCCAAAATAATCGGTTGTTGCTAATTTGGGATCTTCTGCCTTTATTTTATCAGCAATTTTATCAATATGAGCGCTATCTTTATCACTAAGCGCGCAAGCGAGGTTGTCTGATAAAATAAAAGGGAGTTGATTTTTGGTTTCCATGTGTGACCTTTGTGGAAATTTAATTTAATTTGTATTTCTGTAGTCGGATAATTTCGTCCATTTGGGTTTTCGTTCCCGCCAATCAAGCAACTTCAAATATAGATTTTCCTGACTTTCCGTGTCCAACGTATCCATGATTGAAAAAAGTTCTCCACATTCGGCAACATGGTTTTCCATGCGACTAATTTTAAGCAGTTGGTCTTGTTTAAACTCTTCAGGTGCTGAACTGTCATTAGAGTTCACTTTAAGTTTAGCAATATCCCTTATCACTGAAAGTCCAACGTTATGACTTTCGTACATTTCGTCTGTGTCGATAGTTGGATCTAGCAATTTCAATTGCGGATAAAAGTCAAATTCCTCAAATGCGATATGAGCACCGGCATTTTCGTCTAGCTTATTCGCTGCAAGTTTAATTGCGTCGATGTTTCCCTCGCGCAGTTGAACTGCTAAAATATGAAATCCATTACCTAGAATAGCGTGATCCTCGCTAAATGCAGCAAATAGTTTTTTCTTGATTTCAATCATATTAAGAACCTCTTGTGTTGGTTAAAGTGTCGTGGAAGAAAGTGAGGGTTACAAAATGTGCCGTCTTTATGCTTTTCAAGCGAATGAACTTACAAAAGTCGAATGTCCACTGGTTTATGCTCAAAACGCATTGATGATGCAAAGCGCTGAGGATGAAAGCGGTCTTAGTCATACTCATGGCTGGGGTATTGCAACCTACAAAAATGATTTCCCGCATGTGGAACGACAGGCTTGGGCGGCATATAGTGGAGAGTGTTTCGAGAAAGCAGCTGCAAAAATTTACTCGACTTTGGTTATCGCCCACGTGCGTCGGGCTACAATGGGGGAGCCAGCGATAAGAAATACACACCCGTTTGCATATGAAGGTTGGACATTCGCACATAATGGAACGGTCCCTGGTTTTAACAAATTTAGATCTGAAATGATTGATGAAATTGATGAAAACTTCAGACCTAAAATTGCGGGAGAAACCGATAGTGAGCATGTTTTCTACTTTTTTCTTACATTGAACCAAAGATACAAGCAAAGAACGGTAATTGAAAACCTTAGGGAAGCCATTCAAAGAACCTGTCAATGGTCGGAGAAGTACGCACCCGACGGCATGATGGGCCTTAATATTCTTTTGTCTGATGGTCAGGGTATTTACGGAAGCCGTATCGGCCGCAGTCTCTACTACGCTCAGCATAAGGGTGTTTACAACTGCGAAATTTGTGGCTTTCCTCATATTCATCATGTTCCTTCAGTTGATTACACTGCTATTGATATTGCTTCTGAACCCATTACACATGATGAGTGGATTGCAATTCCTGATCACAGCGTGTTTTTAATTGATAAGAGTTTCAATTTGCAGATTGAAAACCTCATAGGACAATAATTGAAAATCTCTCTGTTGATATTGATTTCAATCAACTATCCATATTCTGACTCTGTTAAAACTATGGTTTAAACAGGAGAAGAAAATGGAAAAAACGGTCCTTGTTATTTATTATTCTGATACCGGAAATACCGAGAAGGTAGCTCGGCACATCGCAAACGAAACAGGTGCTGTGGTTGAAGCAATCCACACCCCGGTGTTTGGCAAAGGAATATGGAACTACTTGAAGCGGGCTTGGTATGCTCTTTCCAAAAAAGTGATACCAATTAATGATATTGAAAATGACCCTAGTCAATTTGATCTTGTCATCATTGGTTCACCCGTATGGGCAGGCCATGTGGCGAGCCCAGTACGCAGTTATCTGATGAAATATTCGAGTAAATTTTCAAGTATTGCTTTTTTCGTGACCTTGGGTGGCAGTGGGGGCGAAAGTGCACTTCAGGATATGAAAGATTTATCTGATTTAGAGCCAGAAGTAGAACTAATAATTAACCAAAAGGATTTTAGGGCTGATGACGCGTCTATAAAAACAAGAAGATACGCATCCTATTTGATCAATCGATGATTTGTGAAACGACATCATATTGATGCGAATCAATATGTTTGTCTTGAGACTGTCTACCCTTCATGGACGATAATTTTATCATTTTGATTATACACGCAGGGATTATCTCATGACGCTTATTCATATTTTACGATTTCTTCTATTCATAGTATTTCTTAATTCCAGCCAAGCCTATGCACAGGAAAGTTTTTCGGTCGGTGGTGATGTTTATTTAGGTGGTTCAAAGTCATCATATCCTCAAAATGTTCAAGGAGATATTTTTGTTTCAGGGTTTGCTGCGACCCTTGATGTTGAAGTTGAGGAGGATGCTCACATTGCCGGGTTCGACGTCGAAGTCGAAAACTCAGTTGGTAAAGATCTTTACGCAGCAGGACTAAGCGTTTCAATTGAGTCCTCGGTCGGGGAAGACGTAACGGCATCAGGCTTTAATGTTCGCCTTAAGAGGAGCGCTTCTGTTGGCAAAAACACTCGCATAGCAGCAGGAAAAGTGACAATAGATGCTCCATTATCTGGAAGCCTTGTTGCAGCAGGTGGTGACATCGTTCTGAATTCTTCAATCAAGGGCGATGTGCGAATAACTGGCGCACAAATTTCTTTTGGTCAGAATGCAAAGATATTAGGAACTCTCAAATATTCATCGCCAGAGGAAGTTGAAGTTCCAGCATCCGTGATATCGTCAGACCGCGTTCAATATACAAAGCTGTCCGCTTCAGGAATGTTCGATGATTTAAATGAAGCAATTGATGGGAGAAGGCCACCCATCTGGGCGGTGGCTTTTAGTATCATTTCAGTTTTTCTAATCACTCTCGCATTATTTCTCACGATTGCAGCTGTTTTTATTGCCTTTAAGCCGGAGATGGTTGAGGGTTTGCGAAGTCGTGCGTCCGACAATCCTGGCAAATCATTTCTGTTTGGATTGCTTGGAATGGCCATTTTATACGGGTCGGTGCCAGTTAGTGCGACGACTATAGTTGGTCTGCCACTCATCCCACTCATAATACTTGCGATTGTTATTTTTTGGACTTTGGGTTACCTGCTTGGAACATATGTCATTTTCTGGCGTGTCGCCGGCTCCATGGGCGTAAAATCTGAAAAAATAGGAACCAAACTGCTTGTTATTGGCTGTGGTCTGATTATTCTTGCGATGATCAACTTTATTCCGATAGTTGGTTGGTTGGCCAATTTAGTTGTCGTCCTGATTGGGATCGGATCAATTACGATTTTAATGCTTAGAAGATCGTCTACCATCAGAACAATATAAATCTTGCCATATTGGTATTGCTTTGCGTGCTGATAAAAACAAACTCCGTGTTCCGTTTTTAAGGAAATAATAGAAAACTTGCTCAAATTCAATTGAAATCGGGGTTCTGACGCTCACTTCGCACTGAGCAAATATTGATTGATGACGTTTTCGTACCATTCCTGCTTACCGCTGATGCTGTCCGGCTCGCCGTTCTCAGCCGCTAGATCACGTAGATCGGAGAGTGATAACTTTCCGGCTTCAAAATCTGCGCCTTTGCCGCTATCGAAACTGGCATAGCGCGCTTTTTTGTGCGCAGGCAACGGGCTTTCACTGAGGATGCGGTGAGCAATTTCGAGGCCGCGAGCAAAGGCATCCATACCGCCAATATGACCGATAAAAATGTCTTCCATGTCGGTACTTTCGCGGCGGGTTTTTGCATCAAAATTAAGGCCGCCCGTTCCAATACCACCACCTTCGAGCACGACCATCATTCCGTGGACTGCGTCATACATGTCGATGGGGAACTGGTCGGTGTCCCAGCCATTTTGTGGATCACCGCGGTTAGCATCGATGCTGCCAAGCATTTCAGCGTCGGTGCACATCTGAAGATCATGTGCAAACGTATGTCCCGCGAGGGTAGCGTGGTTGGCTTCGATGTTCAGTTTAAAATCTTTATCGAGGCCGTGATGACGAAGGAACCCGATTACTGTTTGAGCATCAAAATCATATTGATGTTTTGTTGGCTCCATCGGTTTTGGCTCAATCAAAAAGGTTCCTTTAAATCCGTTAGCGCGGCCATAATCGCGCGCCGTCCCAAGGAACTGTGCGAGATGATCAAGTTCGCGTTTTGTGTTTGTGTTTTGCAGGCAGGCATAGCCTTCGCGGCCGCCCCAGAAAACATAATTTTCACCGCCTAGCTCGATGGTTGCATCAATCGCGCCTTTAACCTGCGCAGCCGCGTGGGCGAGCACTTCAAAATTTGGATTTGTAGAGGCACCGTTCATATATCGCGGATTGCTAAATACGTTGGCTGTACCCCAAAGCAGCTTCATTCCTGTTTCATTTTGTCGTTCTTTCGCAAGCGCGACCATGGCGGCGAGGTTTTTTTCGCGCTCAATGACGCTATCAGCGTCCGGTGCCATATCAATGTCATGGAAGCAATAATAGGGAACGCCTAGTTTAGTGAACAGCTCAAACGCCGCGTCCATTTTCTGACGTGCGGCATCCATCGCATCCGGCGCATCATCCCACTCGAAAACCTGTGTGCCGGGGCCAAATGGGTCGGCACCGGTACCACAGAAGGTGTGCCAGTAACAAACAGCAAAACGAAGGTGATCTTTCATTGATTTTTCACCGATCTTTTTGTTCTCGTCGTAATATTTAAACGCAAGTGGATTGTCTGATCCCGGCCCCTCATACGCAATCTTGGATACGCCGCTAAAATATTCTTTGTCGCCAATAAATGTGTTTGTCATGAGGGTTTCTTTCTACTGGTAATGTTGGCTGATCAGTTTTACAAACGATTGATAATTCGCATATATTTCGTGGTATTGTTTGACCGCTTCTGCATTCGGGGAGCAGTTCTTGCTTTCATCTTCAAAAAGATGGTCTTTACAAATAATTTCAAGCGATTTTGGAACGCCTGTATGTTTCTTGAGGGCCCAATATGCCTGCAGTGCTGCGCCGAATGCGGCATTCTCTTCGACGATCAACACCTTAACCGGAAGGTTTAATATATCAGCGCAAATTTGTCTCCATAGCGCACTTTTGGCGCCACCACCGGTGAGCGTGACTTCGTTAAACGTCATGCCACATCGCTTGAAGGCATCCAGACCCGCTTTAAGATTGAAGATGGCGGCTTCCATGGTTGAACGTATAAGATGGGCATTTGTGGTATTATGAGTATCTAACCCAAAGATGGAGGCCTTTGCCCGAGGCAGGGCTGGTGTACGTTCACCGTTAAAGAACGGAACCGTTATGACGCCATTTGCCCCCGGCGGGATAAAGGAGGCAAGCTTTTCCATTTTATCGAGATCCACTTCCAGCAGGTCGCGCATCTGTTCGGTTGCTACAGTGCAGTTCATGGTGCAAAGAAGAGGTAACCAGCCACCAGTGGAAGAACAAAAGGCCGCGAGTTCGCCCATTGGATCAATAGCGGGTTTGTTGTGAAAAGCAAACAAGGTTCCGGATGTCCCCAGGCTCGCTGTTAGTTGACCGCATTCAACATTTCCTGTGCCAATAGCAGCCATCATGTTATCGCCGCCGCCTGCGGACACTAGAACCCGGCTATTAAAGCCAAGTTCTTCGGCGATTTCCTTGCTAATGGTTCCGGCAATGTCATCTGCATTTATCAAATTGGGTAAGCAACTGCTTAAATCTCTATCCTCATCTAGTGCTTTGACAAGTGGTTTACACCATGTTTTATTTTTCACGTCTAGAAGACCAGTGCCGGATGCATCACCCGCTTCCATAACCCTATTTCCGGTCAGGTAAAAATTCAAATAATCATGGGGCAAGAGGATGGTCGACATGCGGTCATAAGCGGTTGGATTATATTTTTTGAGCCAGAGGATTTTTGAGGCAGTATAACCAACGGCGATCGGGTTACCAGCGAGCGCTACACACGCTTCTTCACCACCAACAACATCCATTATTTCCGTGCACTCGGCCTTCGTTGAAGTGTCACACCAGAGCTTAACGGGTGCCAGAACTGCACCTTTCTTACTGAGGGGAACGAAACCGTGTTGCTGACCGGAAACGCCAATGGCAGCAACGGTTTTTATTATGTCCGCATTGATCATTTCCAGGCAATGTTTAAATCCGTCAATCCACCAATCAGCCTGTTGTTCCATGGAGCCATCCTCTTTGGAGATTAAGTCCAAAGGTTGGGACGTAACAGCAAGAACCTCATGTGAATCGGGGCGATATATCATCACCTTTATACTCTGGGTGCCAAGATCAACGCCCATGACTGTGTTTTGAGAGTAGCTCAAATGGTTATCCTGTTTGAGATGATATTAAGTGGTCCTGATAGCAAACCATGTTAGTACGAGTACAGCAACATATCACTACATCGCGAAATCTTATCGCGAATAAATTGGGGCATCAAGGTAATATTGAACATCAAGGTATGTTTGCTTATTTCTTCGTTGGCTTTGTGAAAAATGACTGGATAAAGAAAGACATTGCCATCCCAATAACCAGAATAGCAATGGTGATTTTATCACGGTGCGGTGTTTCGGGCACCCAAGCTTCAGTTTTTTCTAGCCAATACAGAAGATACATGGACAATAGGAATGGTGTTAAGGCGACAATAATCTTGAATGCTCTAAAAGCCTGTTGTTTTAAGTGATTTATCAAGTCCTGTTAACTTTCACCAATTGGTTTGGCAAAATACTACCATGAAATGGTTTGATAGTATACAATGTGATCACAAAGTTGCGGGAATGGTAAGCGATTGGACACTATGAACATTGATCTGCAAAAAATGTTGAAAATTAAAACGATAAATGAGTGGAGACTGTTCTTTATTATTGCAACTCCGATCTCCCTCATCATATTTGTTGCCATGATGGAGGTTGATTTATCTGACGGCGAGGACGTTTCCCATATGATTGCCTATTCTGTGCGCTGGGCGGTTCCTTTCATATATCTGGTTGTTGCAGCATCGTCGTTTCACGTATTGTTTCCTGGGCCGTTCTCCAAGTGGTGGCTGAGAAACCGCAAATATATTGGCCTGTGTTTTGCTGTTGCGATGGCTTGGCAGGGTTTATTTATATTTATCGTATCGACTTTCATCCGTGATTATTACTTCGAAGAAATATACTTCTTTCGTGATGAAATTGAAGGCAGTGTTGGTTATATCTTCCTAGCCGCCATGGTGTTGACATCCTTCAGTTTTGGCCGCAAATATTTGAATGCCGCGCAGTGGAAACTGATACAAAAGGGCGGCGTCTATTTCCTGTGGGCTTACCCATTTAGTGTTTATTGGTGGAATTTATATTATTATCCAACGCTTGAACCGTTTGCGGATCCGAGACTGATTGATTACATTTTCTATTGGGCTGGGTTTCTCGCATTTGCCTTAAGAATTATGGCTTGGGGTAAGCAGCGTCAGCAAGTGGCACAGAAGAACGTGCCGGGACAGTCTACACCGTTTTTATACAAAACGTTGGGGACAGTGCTTATATTATTCGGGCTTGTTGCATCGGCGACGGGGTATTATTGGCAAAAACAGATTACTGGTTTTCTAACCGGACCCGCGTGGGCGGAGGAGATTGAACTCTGGCTCCCCTTTTGGCCGTTTGAGCCATTTATACCGTTGATGATTGTCGGTCTTGGTACTCTGCTGATTACGCAAGTTCGATCTGAAGCGACGACGCCAACTCGGTCATAGGTTTGTAGTGTAACAGTGGCCGTTCACAATCCCGGAAGTATGTCATAAAGATATCTATTCCATATACAATATATTGACCTATTGCTATAATTGGCAAATAGACCTCAATTATCATTCATAAGTTCACTGGGAAGAAATATGAGTTTATCACGTAGAAACGTTGTTGTTGGTGCCAGTAGGCTGGCTTTTGCGGGTTTGTTAATGCAGCTAACAAGTGGCCTGTCTTACGGCAAAGGCAATAATACTGTTACGGGTTACGGCCCGCTATCGCCGGATCCGGACAATATACTCGATTTGCCCGAGGGGTTTTCATACAAGGTTATTTCTGCCCTTGGTGATAAGATGGATGATGGCTATCTGGTGCCGGATAAGGCTGATGGTATGGGGTGTTTCGCTCTTGAAGGCTCAAAAGTGGCGCTGGTCAGAAATCATGAAATTGGACTTGATAATCACGATCCTGAAATGACAACGATGCAGAAACCTCTGCTTCCCTTTGCGTTTGACCATACAGATGAAGGCGAGCCACTTCCAGGTGGGACGACAACGATTATATATGATGTTGAAACAGGTGATCGACTAAGCGAATATCGAAGCCTGATAGGAACAGCACTAAACTGTGCTGGCGGCATCACACCGTGGCGCAGTTGGCTTACATGCGAAGAGATCGTGGTCACGGCCGGAGAATATGGACAGCATGATCATGGCTGGGTATTTGAGGTTCCTGCGGATGAAACTACACTGCGTAAAAGACAGCCCCTCAAGGATTTGGGTCGGTTCAATCATGAAGCCGCCGCAGTGGATCCACGGACGGGGATTGTTTATATGACGGAGGACCGCCCAAACAGTTTGTTTTACAGATTTATACCCAATCAATATGGTGAACTTGACAAAGGGGGGACGCTGCAAGCCCTTGGTTTTAAGGGTGAAGAGGCGGGATTTGACAGTCGCAATTGGGACGGTGTGACGTTGGAGCAGGGCAGTTGGCGCGATGCGCGCTGGATTGATCTGGAGGACATTGACAGTCCAAAGGATGATCTGAGAGTGCGCGGGTATAAAAGTGGTGCCGTGATGTTTGCCCGCGGTGAAGGTATTATCTGGGGCGATAATGAGATCTATTTCTGCTGTACGTCCGGCGGTTCTGAAAATCTGGGGCAAGTCATGCGGTATATTCCGTCTGATCATGAAGGTACGGATCAGGAGCAAGAAGAGCCTGGCAAGCTGCAGTTATTTTTCGAGTCTCACGATAAGAACACTTTTGGTCTTGGCGATAATTTGACGGTGGCACCGAATGGCCATCTTATTGTCTGTGAAGATCATTATGATAGAACCATCAATCACATTCGTGGCATTACGCCTGATGGTTCGCTTTATACGTTGGCAAAATTAATAGTTAATAGTGAAACTGCCGGGGCCTGCTTCTCGCCCGACGGGAGTATATTGTTCGTAAATGTGCAAAGTCCAACCAAAACATTGGCAATCGAAGGGCCGTGGGACAAGTTCTCAGATGCTTAAAGACAGTATTGATTTTGCTGAGAATTAGGTGTTCGCGCGTCTTATTATTTATTTAACCCGTGTGTAGCTTATTTGCCAGTTATTCTGCCAATTTTTTCCGCCGTCTGTGGTTCTCATCCAAGTCCAGGTGAAGCTGTCTTTTTTTATATCCGAAAAAACCATTTGTAACTGGATATCCGGGTTATTTGCATCGGGCGTGGTGTGGAAAATATAGTCTGCACCGTCGTAATATCCATCAAGATTTAGATAACCGTTTTGCTCATCCATCCAGGTTTGGTGCCATGATTTGTCGCCGGGAAAATAGGTTGAAACGCTCATGCCAAGAAGATTTGATCCCTTAAAATCTTCACGAATGACACAACCACTATATTCCTTGGTGATTTCATTTGTGCCTGATCCTCCGTCCCAGACGGCATTCCATTTGCCGACCCAGAAATCGAGATCATCGTGATCTTCGCTGGTGCATACTGGTGAGGTCGCTTGTGCAAAACATTGACTGGCTGGCACCAGCATTAATAACAATAGTACTAATAATTTTTTCATTTTAATTTCCCCATAGTTTATTGACTGGTTAATTTTGAGTTTATCGTATAGTTGTAAGAGAAACATAATCAAATAAATGTGAACTGTTATATGAGTAAATTAAAATTGGTGATGGGTCCCAATCCCATATTTAAAGAAGTTGCTGAATCGGTAACGCAGGTTGATGACGATATCAGAGCACTTTGTGACGGCCTACGAGACATACTTTACCGCGAAGGTGCGGTTGGCGCAGCGGCGACGATGGTTGGTATATTAAAGCGCGTGATTGTTGTCGATGTACAGGAAGATGATAAAAAAACTCCGTTTTCGATGATAAATCCCAAGATCATTTGGAAAAGTGAGGAAACACAGAGCCTTGAGGAAGGTTCGATTTGCTTTCCAGGAATCTCCGCTGAGATAACCAGACCAGAATCAATCAAGATCGAATATCTGGATGAAAGTGGGGTCGAGAAAACAATGAAAGCGGACGGATATCTTGCGACCGTGATCCAGCACGAGATTGATTATCTCGACGGTAAAACCTACCTCGACTACCTTTCACCGATGAAAAGAAGTTTACTTTTGAAACGTACCCGTAAATATTCCCGGCGCAGCGGATATTAATTCGTTTCCTGACCGAAGATATAAACAGTGAATAATATAACAAAGAGCACGGCGATCCCGATAAGTGGTATCTGACTATCTGAATTGAGGGAGAGTAAGCCTGAGATATCAAGCTGAACAGCATTTATCTTTGCAATCAACCAGCTCCAGGGTGTGATGAGCATGAAAAGGACAAAAGAAACAACGTAAGTAGTGAGGAGGATACTTTTGCGTGTACGGGCTTGGTTGGATTGATAAACCTTCACCTCATCCATAATGCGGGCGCTGAAGCCATCCTGCTCAATATCTGGTGTGGCCTTTAATTGCTGTTCAAGCCATTTATCTTCTTCATGTTCCATTTTCTCATCCATAATCTTTAACATACCATATCTGCTTCTACGGGACTTAGTATTTTCTTCAGAGTATCTTTTCCCCTTGATATGTGGGATTTAACAGTGCCGAGAGGCATATCCATAATGTCCGATACCTCGCTGTGCGACATACCGTAACTGTAACAAAGGGTAAGAGCTGATCTTTCATTTTTCTTTAGCTGAATAAATGCTTTTTCGATATCAATTTTATTGCCGATCGAATTTGCATTTTCTTCGGCTTGGGTCAGGTCTTCCAGCTCAGAGGCTTCAAAATCATCAAGGGGAAAATTCATCAGCGGGTTTGACGAATTTTTTCTGATATGCTGCAAAAAACACCGGTAGGCGATCGCAAGAAGCCATGATTTAAAGCTGCCTTTGCCGCTGTAGCTGGCGATTTTTCTAAAAGCGGTCAGGAAGGTATCCTGCGCAAGATCATCGGCGAGAGCCGCATTTCCTTTGGTAAGCCGGCGCAGATACCCGCGAACGGTTACCTGATGTTCTTCCACCAGATAACCGAAATATTTTGTATCTTTATTGAGTATGGCAGCTTTTATCCACTGCTTTTCAATATCGCGCATATGGCATTCCAAAACTTATTCTGGTTGCTTAAGGCCTAAACGATAGACGATGAAGTAACCGATACCAAGTACTATTGGGAATGAGGCAAGGCCAGATATAATCTGCGGTGCTTCCTCATCGGGGATTGCTTGAGCAAAGAGCAGAAATGCTATGCCTAAGCAAATAAGTATGACCGATTTGCGCAAATCAGAAAATGACGCGCTCATTGATCGCACTCCAAGTGCCTGGATTGTTTCGGGGCTTAGCTGCTGTCCGGCGTCAATTGCCTTACAGATTGTATCTTGAATTTTTTCCTTTTCGCGGTTTTTATAATAATAAACGCTCCAGAAGCAAAAAGCGCATGCGGTAAAAATAATAAGGGGAACAAGAATATCTTCCATGATTTTTTCCTTTTTAACATATACAATAACTTTATTACTTTTATAGATGCCATTTTTGCCACATTTGGATGCAATAAGTTTGAAAATAATTCTACACTTGCTAAAATGTGACATATTTTTATAAGGATCATGAGATGTTTAAAAAGCTAATCGCCACGTTGATTATAGTTATTTTGCCTTTAACGGCAAATGCAGAACTGTCGGATAAGAATAAAAGAGAGACGCAGGAAATGCGTCAGGAAGTCCTTACGCAACTTTATGCCAATAATCCGGAGGCCAAAGATCTTATAGCTGGAGCTGAAGGATACGCCGTCTTTAATAATGGTGGTATCAATCTTATTCTTCTTTCCGCGGGTAGTGGCAAAGGGGTGGCCCATGATAACAAGTCCGGCCAGGATGTTTATATGCGGATGGCCACTGGCGGTGTAGGACTTGGTCTTGGCATTAAAGACTATAGAACAGTAATGGTTTTTCACAAGCGCGCCATGTTTGACCAGTTTGTTGATAAAGGCTGGGACCTTTCCGGGCAGGCCGATGCGGCGGCAAAGATTGATGATAAGGGCGGCGAGGCCAATGCGACCGATTCTGTTGTAAGTGGGATCACTGTTTACAACATGACCAAGAAGGGGCTTGCGCTGCAAGCCACCATTCAGGGTACAAAATATTGGAAATGGGATTGACTTAGTTAACCCGATTTCACGATGAAATATCAGGAGCTCGAATTATGAATTAATTCGGGCTCTTTGTTTATGGTCTTAAGGCCGAACAATATACGCAATATATTTGATCTTTTGATCAGCAGTTCGATCAGCGCAAGACAGACAATGAAAGTACCAACAATGATGGCAAATAATTCTAAGGTGCCGATCAATCCCCAATCAACAATGTAATATCCAATAATAATGATGACCGTTTGGTGAAGTATAAAGAACGGATATACAACGCTGTTGGCATAGCGTAAGAATTCGTTGGTATGGTTTAGATAGTGTCGCCCAAAACCGATTAGAGTTGCTACCCATGACCATTTAATAATCATTTCGAGTAGGTTCCAATCTACAACGGCAAGCAGGTCAGTATAAAATTTAATTAACATCATCCCGTAACTTGTGAGTGCGACCAATAAAGAGATGTAACGGATATCTTCGAATGCTTGCCAGCATTTTGGCATTCTGACGAATAGGACGCCCATAATTAAAATATATAGAAAAATGAAATGTCCAAACCAATCGTCAACAAGAGCGTGGGTGACATCGTTATGTCCTGTATAGAAAAAGACGGACAAATAAAAAATGTATGGAGCCCAAAGAACTCGAGCGCCTTTTGTGAGCCAATTTTCGAATGATTTCAAAATGTTTTGCCCTTTGTCAGTATTGATTAAAACGAATAATGGGGCAAGTACTATCGTGTACATAAACAAGTAAACCACATACCACATATGATTATAAGTTGGGAAAGGTGCTGCCATTCCATCGAGCCAAGTGAAAGAGAAATATTGGGTGGTCCAGAATTGCCACATTCCCGGTTCGATGAAACCTTTAAATAAGGCTTCATAATATGCTTGTGGTGCAACAACGACGGCAATGGCAAATGTACAAGGAATAAATAATTTTACCATGCGTTGTTTCAAAAAGTCGCCGATCGTAAATTTCGTCATCATGAAACTGATTGCGACCCCGGACACCAAAAATAGAAGATCAAGGCGCCAGTTTGAAGTGAGCATGAGAATAGGTTTTAGTATCTCATAGTTATGGCCACTTTCTATATGGAATGACCAATCCACAAACATCAGTCCGGAATGATAAAAAACCAGATATGAAAAGGCAATCACGCGCAGCCAGTCAAGAAAATGCTGGCGGCCGCCAAATTGGTGTTGTGTGTTTTGTGGTGACATGGACTTTCTCCTGTAAATTAAATCATTGAAATTATGATGTAATTATTGGACACTTGTTTCCAGCCTGATGGGATATTGGGGCGGGATTTGTGACGATCGGCTCATCACTAGTGATAAACGGGTGGTAAATTGTGATAAGCGGATGGGTGATGAATATGATCATGCTAGCAAGATGGATTGTTGAGCCATCACCACGTATACTTCAGACGGGTGTAAAATGATAACAAGTGAGATCTATTAAATGTTGCAGTTGCTAAAACGACACTGGAAAATGTTTTTCATAATGTTTTGTTATGCCACATTTGATGCAATAGTCCGTTCAACATCGTTGATTATGGAATATGATAAACGCGGCAGTCCACTTGAAGCTTGGCACCCGTTTGTATGGGAGTTTAGTAGTACTTTTGTGGTTTTTATGCTCGTGCCGTTCATGTTAATGTTTGATGAACGTTACCCCATCGCCAGTAAAGGGTGGGTCAAAAGGTTGCTGATACATTTGCCATTGAGCATGGTTTTTTCCGGCCTTCACATTGTTGGCATGGTTGGCCTTCGTAAAGCCATCTATGCAGCGCTTGGCGAAGTATATGTGTTTACAGATTTAAATTTCTCCTTAATGTACGAGTATAGAAAAGATGTAATGACGTATGCGACCATTATGTTTGTTTTCTATATCTCCCGAGAAATAATGAGGTTACGCCAAGGCGAGGCGCAGATCGAAAAGTCCCAAGAAGAACGCATTATGGTTAGTAAGTCGGGCGTGTTCAAATTTATTGAACCCAACGCTGTCGACTGGGTGGAAGCGGCTGGAAATTATGTTGAGCTTCATGTGGGCGATGAGACTTATATGCTGCGCGCGACCATGAAGCAAATAGAGATGAGGCTGGGGGCCAAAGACTTCGCCCGCGTTCATCGCTCTACTATTGTCCGGCGTGATGCTATACGTAGCATTAAGCCAGCCATGAACGGCGACAAGATACTTTACCTGAACGACGGTACGGAGCTTCGTTTATCTCGTCGCTATAACGATAATTTAAGGCTGGTTGGTTGACTTAGCGTCCCATCATGTCTCTTTTTTGATAAGTTGCTGGTACCGCAAACTCGCTCTCGTCGATGTCTTGCTCGACGATAGAGGCCAAGACGGACTCATGTGATGCCTTGCCATTGGAATATTGCCTGTTCAGAACTGGAAACCCGTCCATCTCATCCATGTAGGAAAATGGATTGTCGTTCATCTGAACCGGTGACATTTTCCTGAACTCCTCGAGAAAACCTTCCATAAATTCAGCCATACTACTAAATGATTGCTGAATATTGTCCCCGACGTCAAGTTCGGACCAGGATGCGACGCAATATTCACTGTCCTTTTGGTCACCTCTGAACGCTTCATAATATTCACAATCATAGCCGGCTATAGTATCACTTCGCCCTGTTTTTCTGATCTCGGTTTCCTGAACGTCCATTTGCGGTTGCTGAGGACCGCCCATTGCGGACATTCTATTTTTCATCATGTTTTCAACCATGGCTCTCTGTTCAGGCGGTACGTTTGCCATGGCTTCTTCCATGGCCTTTTCCATTTCGCTTTTCACGCTGGATGCTGTGGTCTGGTCGAATATCATGTAGGATTTGTCGGAATGGGTAATCACCGTCGTATTTTTGGCTGAGCTGTCAAAGATCATTTCGCTATCATCACCATCCGTCATTTTCATGAACCCATCTGAAAAAAGAAACTGCATGGTTTCCTCCTTCGCTTCGGGATCACCAAGGTCTTTGTTAATGACTTTGATGACCTCACCGGCAATTCCCGGGTTTGAAAAGAGTGTGATGATTAAAACTGAAAATATGAATTTTCTGATATTATTTAGTGGTGCCATAATGCTCGCTCCGGTTCTTGTTTGTGCCCTCACTTATTAACCATACCATAAAGCAAAGAATTTGTCAGAGCCAGAGTGAAGCATCACGCCCTAATATCATTGACTTTTTTGCGGTTCGCCGTATCGTGATCTACAAACAAGTGGGAGACTTAAAAATGATTAATATAAAGAATATGACTAAAATTGCCTTGGTCGCAGGTGCTGCAGCGGTATCAATCTCCAGTCTGGTAAAAGCGCAGGACGTACCATATGAAGAGGTGCCGGGCATATGGGCACCGCTACCGGACGGTCGCGTTTGGGGGTCTACAAGCACGGTTTACTATGGCGGCGATGGCACGATATGGGCCGCCGAACGCTGTGGTGCCAACGGCAACTGTATGGACACACCGGATATCGACCCGGTGATGCAGCTTAGCAAAGACGGTAAAATCCTCAAAATGTTTGGTAAAGGCATGATGGTGTGGCCGCACGGTATTCACGTTGATCACGAAGGCAACGTATGGATTGCAGACGGACGCGGTGACGCGGAACGTGGTGTCGGCCATCAGGTGCATAAATTTAGCCCGGATGGTGAGCTTCTGATGTCGCTCGGTCAGGCTGGTAAGACGGGGACTGGCGCTTATGAATTTGATCAACCTTGCGATGTGCTGGTGGCGCCAAACGGTGATATTTTTGTTGCTGATGGTCATTCGCCCGAAGGCAATAACCGTGTTGTGAAATATAACAGCAAGGGTGAATATATCATGGAATTTGGTGGCACAGGCGCCGAGTTTGGTGAGATGTACGAGCCCCATAGCCTCGCCATGGATAGTCAGGGCCGCTTGTTTGTCGCAGACCGGTATAATGACCGTGTGCAAATATTTACTCAGGACGGCGAGTTTATCAATAGCTGGCGACAGTTTGGTCGCCCGAGTGGTGTTTATATTGATGCCAATGATATTCTCTATGTGGCTGACAGTGAAAGTAACTCCGGCGGAACCCGCAACCCCGGCTGGGACCGTGGTATTCGCATTGGCAGCGCTAAAACCGGCTGGGTACACGCGTTTATTCCCGATCCAGATAAAGGCACCGCCTTTAGCCGTGCAGAAGGCGTCACGGCTGACGATGAAGGTAATATTTACGGTGCGGAAGTTGAAGAGCGTAACATGCGTAAATATGTGCCGCGTGGTACGCTACCGCGAAGACGAGGAAACTGATTTTAGGTTTTGTTAATTATGACGACGTGCGGGATCTCGTTTTTCGCACGTCGTTTTAGTTCTTGATTGATGTCTTCGCCTTCAAAACCAAAAAAGCCCGATGCGTTAACACCGGGCTTTTTTGGTTTTGAATGGCGCGCTTGGGAAGATTCGAACTCCCGACCCCTTGATTCGTAGTCAAGTACTCTATCCAGCTGAGCTACAAGCGCTTATTATTCAAATTGCGTGTGCAACCTACTCATATCGGTGTGTGATTGCAAGCGTCATTTAACAATTATAGATGTTTTTTTGAAAAATAATAGCACAAGCATGCTTGTCCTTAAATATACCATCCTTTAAACTGATATCCAAATAGTGAATAAAAAGATGGAAATAGCGGCTACAATGACAAAAACATCCATATTTAACAATAGTTTAAAAAGTATTCTTTGTGCTGCATTTGTTGCCGCTCTTGCTGCTTGTTCGTCTGCCGGCTCTGATGATTGGCCAGTGCTTGTTGCTGATCCACTATGGGCGGACTTGGAAGAAACCAGAAATCGTGAAGTTGCTGCTGGCGATGTTGATACTGTAGGCACGTCAAACCCGAGTCTTTCCAAGTCGCCTTATGAGGCTTCGCCGGTGTCGCTTATTGATATTAGGGTCACGCTTGACGAAGTGGAACGTGATCTACCTTATCTGGCGGAAAACATGGCCAAGGCTTTGGATTTGTTCGAAGCTGCTGCTGAAGGGGACAAGGCGCTTTATTGGCGCGGCGTCGAAATTGAGAAATCCCGCATTAATGAACTCACCGGAAAACTGCGCACAATTGAGTATCAAATCGCTGATAATGACCAGGCCGCTGACGAACGCCAGCTGGCAAGAATTCTTTTGGCGCGGATTAAGGAAATCACGCCAGCTGCACCGGACAGCTTAGACCTTGCTCTTATGCAGCAGGCAGAAGCGGCGGTAGGGACCAATGTCTTTGACAATCAAATGGTGGTCGCTGCCAATCCATATGCGGCGAAGGCGGGTCTGGAGATTTTAAAACGTGGCGGTAGTGCCGTGGATGCTGCCATAGCCGTTGAAACAACACTTAGTCTTGTCGAGCCACAATCATCGGGGATCGGCGGCGGCGCGTTTTTGCTTCATTTTGACCCCAATACGCCCTCAATAGAACAACTTAGTTTTTATGATGGCCGGGAAGCAGCCCCTATGGCGGCAACACCTGATCATTTCAAATCGGTTACGGATATTCCTGGCTATGTAAAGCTGGATGCCGTGTACGGCGGACTGTCTGTTGGTGTGCCTGGTGCGCTGGCAGCGCTAAAAATGGCCCATGATAAACATGGTGTTCTTCCTTGGGCGGACGTGTTCGAGCCAGCCATTAAACTGGCTGAGGAAGGTTTTATTGTTTCACCGCGACTGGAGCGTTACATCACTATTGATAAAAAATTGATGTTAGTACCAGCGTCACGGGATTATTTTTATGATGAGGAAGGGGCGCCGCTCAAAGCGGGACATCTGCTCAAAAATCCAAAACAGGCGGCGGTGTTACGGCGCATCGCAAGCGAAGGTATCACAGCCTTTTATACAGGCGATATTGCTGAAAAAATTGTTGATGCTATTAAAAATGCACCCAACAATCCCGGCCTAATGGAACTTAGTGATCTGGAAAATTACAGTGCTAAAGAGCGCGATGTTATTTGCGGGGACTACCGCGTCTATAAAGTCTGTTCTATTCCGCCGCCGTCGTCCGGCGGGCATACTATGATCGCGACCCTCGGTATGCTTGACGAATTTAATATCGATAAGATGGAGCCCCATTCGGCAGAAGCTTATAATGTTATACTTGAGGCAGAGAGCCTCGCCTACGCTGACCGAAATCAATATACTGGTGATACTGATTTTATTGATGTGCCATTGCAGGGGATGATTGATCCGGATTATCTGAATAGGCGCGCGCGGTTAATCAAGCCAGGAACTTCAATGGGAAAGGCGCCATACGGCGATCCGTCACCGGAAATGGTCCTTGATTACGGCGAAGGACATGTTCTGGATATTCCTTCAACAACACATGTCAGCATTACTGATAAATGGGGTCATGTGGTTTCCATGACGGCGACTGTGGAAAGTATGTTCGGAAGCCGCCTGATGGTTGAAGGGTTTATGCTCAATAATGAACTTACCGACTTCTCTCTTATCCCGGTGAGTGAGGATGGCAAGTTGGTGGCAAACAGAGTTCAGGGCGGCAAACGGCCCATGAGTTCGCAAACACCGAGTATCGTTTTTGATGACCAGAACAGGCCTATGCTCATTATAGGATCTCCCGGTGGGTCAAGCATCATTAATTATGTCACCCAAACCATGATCAACGTGCTTGACTGGGAGATGGATATGCAGTCAGCTATTGGTGCGCCGCATATCATCAGCCGCAATGGCCCTGCGTTGGTTGAGCAAGGGACGAGCGCCGAGGCGTTGATAGAGCCATTAAAGGCGCTGGGGCATGATGTGCGCGCAGTGACGCTTATGAGCGGCCTACATGGCATCAAATTACTATATGATGGTGAAGGTAGACGAATATTGGACGGCGGGGCAGATCCGCGCAGAGAAGGGTATGTGGCTCAGTGAGTAAAATAGAAACGAAACATTTGGAAGATGAACTATCGAAGCTGAAGATGCTTGAGGGGCGCACGCCATTTTCTTCTGACGAAGATCTTGCGCGTGCATTCACCACACTGGCACCATTTGACAGCGGTGGTATTTTTACGGGCTCCTATAGCGGCGAAGGGGCGTGGGAACGACATACTGCGGGTGATGAGCTGGTTCATATTTTAAGCGGCAGCGCTGAACTTACTATCTTGACGGAAGAGGATGAGCAATTAATTCATCTAACGTCAGGAATGGTGTTGGTTATTCCAAAAGGACTTTGGCACCGCTTTCGTTCAAGTGATGGTGTGACATTAATAACTGCTACGCCGCATCCGACAGAGCACTCAACGACAGAGGATCCAAGGGAGTAGTTTACCAATGCAGACTTTAATGCTGCAAGGGTAGGACAATTCTGAAGACACTGCCCTCAGGGTCACTTTTAAGAAGATCCAGGGTTCCACCGTGTGCCGCTATAATTTCTTTTGAAATGGCGAGGCCAAGGCCAGTGCCACCACGGCTACCGGTTTTAAAGGGTTGGAAAAGGTTCTCTTTTATTTTTGCAGGAATTCCCAGTGCGTCATCGGTGATATCGATGGTGATTTTGTCATCCTTGATTGAACTTTCGATGGTAATGTTGCCGCTTTCACCAATCGCTTGCACTGCATTGCGGCAAATATTCATCAGAACGCGGAATATTTGGTCATTGTCGGCTTTTAATTTTTGTTCGGTGGCCACCCTATTGTGCAGTTGGATCTTATCGTTATCAAGAAGGCCAAGTGAGGTCGAGACATCGTCAATCAGGTTGTGAAGATTAAACGTGCTGACATTGAGATCTTCGGCTTCGCTGCCACCATATTGCAGTGTGTTTTCACACAGCCGGATTGCACGGTCAATTGCTTTGACAAAACGTGGCGCAAGTTGCTGTACGACAGGATTATCGATGGTACTCAGATGATCGGAAACAAGTTGCGCACTGGATAACATGTTCCTGAGGTCATGGTTGATGTTGCTTATTGCACCGCCTAATTTTGCAAGATGATTTTTCTGATTGAGAGCCTTACGGATATCATCCTGCATTTTGCTTAACTCTCTCATTACCACGCCAATTTCATCTTCACGGTCTTCCGGTTTGAAGTGTGTGGTCAGATCCTCCGGTGCGTGACGAAAGGCTATCATATTATCGGTAATTTTCTTTACCGGGGCAACAAGTAAGTTGGAAAGGTTATAATATAAAAGCATTGCGACAAGCAGGGAAATGACAATGGTAAGCAGCACTATATTTCGTGAATAGATCAGCATATCATGACAAAGAAGAGCCTCATCAAATACAATACTGATTTCTGTATATCCATCGCCGGTTGCGTCGCCGGTTGCTTCGATCAGATACCCACTTCTTTGCAAATTGACGAGTGTCGAAAATGCGTCGCTCACTGACTTGAGCCACGAGAGTTCGCGCATATCGAAACGGGCGGATATTTCAAAGGGATCTACGGGCATCAGCATCTGCGAGTTCTCATCGTCCAATTTTCGAACGATCGCGTAGTTTTCAGTGGATGCAAGAAGTTCGTCCGCAAGCAGTCGACTTACCATATAATCGGGGGCGGCTTCGATAACCAATATAGCGATATTGGCTTCCGCGAGCTTTTGTTCGATCCAGTTTTCACGAAAATTAGCGACGGAAGGGACATATATGACAATTTCTGCTACGAAAACAAAAAATATTGTGACAAGCAGAAGCCGTGCCGACAGGCTGCTTTTGATTGATAAGTTTTTTATTCTCCCCACCATTATTTTTATCCCAAGAATGACAATAATTTGACAATTCTTCTTGTTTTATCACTAAACAACGACTGCGTATAGAAGCTTGATGCTGCGCGCTTGTTTATTTCACCCAACGTCGGATAAGGGCTGATGACGTTTGCTATAGTTCCTATTTTAAGCCCTTGCGAAATGGCCATAGTCCAAACCGCGAGCAGCTCATCGGCCGACGCCCCGACGATAGTAGCGCCAAGAATATGACCTTTTTTAGTCGTTATGACTTTTACCAGTCCTTTTTCGTCGCGTGTCGCCCTTGCCCGGTCATTTTCCTTATAAAGCCAGCTGATAACCTTTACGTTATCGCCGTACTTTTTCCGGGCATCCTGCTCACTTAACCCGACGCTGGCGAGCGCAGGCGATGTATAAGTGGCGTGGGGCAGGGCTTTGTAATCGGCCTTGGCCCAAAACATGCCAAAAACAATGCGTCTTATGATGATGCCGGCGTCATATCCCGCTTTATGGGTAAAACCAGCGCCGCCAGTAACATCGCCGATGGCATATATTGATTTATTGCTCGTGCGCAGGTTTGCACCGACAGAGATGCCCTGACGCGCGAAGTCGACGCCAGCTTTATCCAAATTCAATTTTTCCAGATTGGGCTTGCGTCCTGTTGCCACCAACAGGTGGCTGCCGGTAATGGTCTCACTCTCCAGTGTAACTGCAACCTGATTATCGGTACCGGAAACATTTTTAATGTTCACTTTTTCTTTAAGTGTAATGCCCTCGTCGTTCAGGCTGCTGAGAAGGACTTTCACCAGTTCCGGGTCGTCATTTTCCATAAAACCAAGCGCTATTACCGTTACATCAGCCCCCAATCGACGGTGAGCCTGTGCCATTTCAAGACCTATGGGTCCGCCGCCAATTATGATCAGATGGTCTGGCGCAGTTTTTAAGTCAAATATGGTTTCATTTGTGAGATACGGCGTATCAGCAAGCCCCGGAATTGGCGGAACACTTGGCGAAGAACCAGTGGCGATGACAAATCGTTTTGCTTTAATGGTTTTGTCACCGGCTTTCAGTGTAGTTTTATTTTCGAAGCTTCCATATTCAGAGATGACCGTGACGCCCAACTCTTCAAAGCGTTCAACTGAATCGTGCGGAGCGATACCGGCGATCACGTTGTGGACGTGTTCGTGAACCTTGGAAAAATCGACCATTGGCTCCGTAGGAGTAATTCCAAAATCACCGCCATTTTTCATAGCGTGTGCTGCGTGTCCTGCGGCCAGAAGCGCTTTGGACGGCACACAGCCATAATTGAGACAGTCACCACCCATTTTGCCACCCTCAACAAGTATGGTGCTCTTGCCAAGCTGGGCGGCGCCTGAGGCAACACTAAGTCCGCCACTGCCAGCACCGATGATACAAATATCCGCTGTTATTACTTCATTCATACTCCGCTTGGTCCTTTCATCTTTTTATAGATAATAGGAATCAGAGAAAGAAATCCCAATGCTGCCAGTGGTACCATTACCTGCGCTGAACTAAGAACCGAAAGGTCCGGGGTTTTCCCCTGCTCCAGTACATAGCCGATGCCACTGCCGATGCTGGCATAGACAAATGTGCCGGGGATGATGCCGATAAAAGTTGTCGCCATGTAGAGGCGAAGGTTAACGCCCATAAACGCAGGTACTAAATTGACCACGAAAAACGGAAACGCAGGCACCAGTCTTAAAAATAGAAGATAACTTAAAGCGTTTTCTTTAAACCCTGCACGCATTTTTGAAAGCCACGGCCCGGCGCGTTCCTTGAGAGCGTCCTGAAGGGCGTATTTTGCCGCAAGAAAAATCAGTGTTGCGCCGATGGTTGCAGAAATAACAATAAGGGTTCCGGCGACCACCGTTCCAAGCAGGGCGCCGAAAAGGAGCGTTAGAATAGATGCCCCAGGAATTGAAAAGGCAACAGCAAGGATATAGACGGACGAAAACAGAAACAGACTGAGAAGATAATCACTGGCAATGTAGTTTTTAAGGGCACCATAATTTTCACCGATGGCTTCAAATGAAAGAAATTTGTGAACATCAAAGTAAATGGCGAGGCCTAGACCAGCTGCAAGTATGGCAACCGGGAGGTAGCGTTTTAAATCCATTTAAACATCTTTCATTTTTTTGCGTCTTACTTTATTAACGTACCCGAATTCAAGTTATGGAACTATAGGAAACTATTGAAATAAAATCCATTCACGGATGCGTGATTTAATGTGATCTAGGTGATCCATTTTTTATTGCTTTTATCACCATAGGGGCATTGACTTATAGTATTATACCCATTATACACCCGTTTTCATAAACGTAAGTAAGGGCTTGCCCTGAAATAATATTAAATTAGTCGCCTAATAGGCAGTTGGAGAAGTCCAGTGAAACGTACATATCAACCAAGTGTTCTGGTTCGTAAGCGCCGTCATGGTTTCCGTTCGCGCTCTGCGACAGTTGGTGGAAGACGTGTTCTTGCTGCCCGCCGTGCGAAAGGACGTAAACGCTTATCAGCATAATATGCTGATAAGTGATTTAGACACGAATTCGAAAGCCGGTCCCTATTACAAGAGACCGGTTTTTTTGTGGAATTTTGATAATGTCACAAGCCGTTGAAAATAAAGAATTAAAATTCGAAACGCTCAAAAAAAGGCGTGATTTCCTTCGTGTGTCTTCGGGGCAGAAAAAATGGATCACACCAGCGATGATTGTCCAATTTGGGTCAATGCCGGAAGATGAGACCAGCGAACTAAGAGTGGGATACACGGCGAGTAAAAAGGTAGGTAATGCTGTAATCCGAAATCGTGCTAAAAGAAGAATGAGGGAAGTTACGCGTCAAGTGCTTGGGAAATTTGCGCATGCGGGGCATGATTATGTGATTATCGCTAGGCGGGAAATCACCGATTACCCCTTTAAGGAATTGATTCGCGACTTGAAATGGGCGTTAAAAAGACTACATGAAGACACAACGAAGAAAACGAAGGGGACAATCTGATTTTTTCTTCTCTTTTTAAATATTTAAGCGTGGTGGTTGGTTATTTCTTGAAAGCTTTGATTACTGTCTATAAGTATGTCCTTTCACCTTTGCTTGGTCCAAAGTGTCGGTATCTGCCAACATGCTCGTCCTATGCTATGGAAGCAATTGAAATACATGGCCCGTTCAAGGGTGGTTGGCTTGGTGTAAAACGCATATCGAGATGTCATCCCTGGGGCGACAGTGGTTATGATCCAGTGCCACGTAAACACGGATCCGATAATTGTAATTGTAATGCTGATACTTTAAGCAAAAATTAGAGATAGTATAATGGAAGAGAACCGTAATTTTATATTGGCAATCGTGCTGACCATGATCATTCTTTTTGGATGGGAATTTTTCTTTGGTTCGTCGCCATCACCAGAAGAGCAGATCGCAATGGAACAGGCGACTGCGGACGTTTCCGGTGAAACTGCGGGCATTCCAAATATGTCGAGCACTACAGATGGTGGAACTATCCCAGGCATGGCAGCCCCAGTGGTTAAGGAAATTGCGGCAGACCGGAGCGCTGTTGTTAATGCACGAGACAACGTCTCCGTCAATAGTGAACGCCTAATCGGTTCGATCAGCTTAAAAGGACTTCGATTTGACGATCTTTCTTTAAAGGATTACCGCGAGACTGTTGAACCGACCAGTGACATTGTTACGCTTCTTAATCCTTCCGATGCGTTCAGCGCATATTTCGCGGATTTTGGGTGGATAGGGGACGGTAAAAAACCGGATGTAAATTCAGTATGGTCAGCCAACAAATCGTCCTTGAGTGGTGACGACACGGTTATTTTTACCTGGGATAACGGGGAAGGATTAATTTTCACTCGTGAAGTATCGCTTGATCAGAATTATATGTTTTCGGTAAAGCAGCGGGTTCAAAATAATACGCAAGCAGCCGTTTCAATGGCGACCTATGGTCGCGTCTACCGTGAAGGTGGTGAGGGGCAAGGCCTATTCATTCTTCACGAGGGTCCGCTTCGCGTCGGAAATGATGGCAAAGAGGAAATCACCTTTGAAGATCTTGAAGATGATACTTATGAGGCTGAAGAAGTAACCGAAGGCGGTTGGGTCGGTATTACCGACAAAGAGTGGCTTGTTGCCCTTATCCCCAATCAGGACGAAAATTTTACCACCAATGTGTCGCGGACAACCCAAAATAATGGGGTTCAATTTCATGTGAACTATGCCACCGGCGGTGTTTCAGTGGCACCCGGCGCGACAGCCGAGCGCACCTCACGTTTCTTTGCTGGTGCCAAAGAAGTTGATCTTCTTGAACATTATACCGAAGTTGAAGGCGTGCGTATGTTTGACTATGCCATCGATTGGGGCTGGCTCCATTTCATTACCAAACCAATTTATTTTATGCTTCATTTCTTCTACGGTATTGTTGGAAACTTCGGCGTTGCCATCCTGCTGCTGACTATGGTGATCAAGGGGTTGTTGTTCCCTCTGGCCAACAAGCAATATGTAAGCATGGGCCGGATGAAGAAACTTCAACCAAAAATGGCAAAGCTTAAAGAAAAATACGGCGATGACAAAGCCCGCATGCAGCAAGAAACAATGGCGATGTATAAAGAAGAAAAAGTAAACCCGTTGGCAAGCTGTCTGCCAATTTTTATTCAAATTCCGATCTTCTTCTCACTCTATAAAGTTCTTTATGTGACCATTGATATGCGCCATGCGCCATTCTTTGGCTGGATCAAGGACCTCAGTGCTCCCGACCCGATGCTGGTCACCAACCTGTTTGGTTTAATCCCGTGGGAGCCAACGGGGTTCCTGGCTATCGGTATTTTGCCGATCTTTATGGGTGTGACCATGTACGTTCAACAAAAACTTAATCCGCCAATGACCGATCCGATCCAGCAAAAAGTATTTGCCCTTATGCCGATCATGTTCACGTTCATTTTGGCCGGTTTCTCTGTCGGTCTGGTGGTTTACTGGACCTGGAATAATATCCTGACCATTTGCCAACAATGGTTTATCATGCGCAGGGTTGCGGCGAAGGAAAGCTAGCGTCTTGTCAGATGATATCAAAACACAAGAAGAGCAGGCGGCCTACATTGAACGGGGACGTCTGCTTTTTCGTTCGCCATGCGAATTTTTGCTGGGTGCCGCGTCACTTACGCAGTTGCCTGAGCCAGATGCGACAGAGGTTGCTTTTGCCGGCAGATCAAACGTTGGTAAATCAAGCCTTCTAAACGCCCTGACAGGTCGCAATAGCTTGGCCCGGACCTCAAATACACCGGGTCGGACACAGCAGCTCAATTTCTTTTTTCTTGGTGATCGCAGGAATGACGGCCTTTATGTGGTTGATCTTCCCGGTTATGGCTATGCGAAAGTGTCTAAAAAGTTGGTGAAGGACTGGGTGAAACTGATGCGCGAGTATTTGCGCGGGCGGCCCAATCTGCGCAGAGTATTTGTATTGGTGGACGGACGTCACGGCCTCAAGGACAGTGACATGGAACTTATGTCAATGCTCGATGAAACGGCTGTTTCTTATCAGGTGGTGCTGACCAAATCTGATAAGGTTAAAATGGCGGAGATGGAAAAAACGTTAGCGAAAACGCAAAAAGCCATCGCTAAAAATGTCGCGGCTCATCCAAAAGTATTGATCACCAGCTCGGTTAAGGGTTATGGTTTGGACGAACTTAGAGGCATTATCGCCGATCTGGTCTAGGAATAAGCATGATGAGCGACGATATGGATAAAGATACATTGCTTGGCAAGGCGAGAACGCTAACCGAAGCGCTGCCTTACATGCGTCGCCATGCTGGAAAATCATTTGTCATAAAATATGGTGGCCACGCCATGGTTGATGAGGCACTGTCTGAGAATTTTGCCCGCGATATTGTGCTGATGAAGCAGGTGGGAATGAATCCTATTGTTGTCCATGGCGGTGGCCCTCAGATAGGCAACATGCTTGAGCGGCTTAAAATTGAAAGTTCATTTGTTGACGGCCTTAGGGTTACCGACAAAGCCACCATTGAAGTGGTGGAAATGGTCCTGTCCGGCAGTATCAATAAATCAATCGTTGGTGCCATTAATAAGGTCGGCGGTAAGGCTGTTGGTCTTTCTGGCAAAGACAGCGGGCTGGTGATAGCGGAACCCCTGAAGCGCACACGAAAAGATCCGGACAGTCACATTGAACAAATACTCGATCTTGGATTTGTTGGACATCCAAAAGAGGTTAATGCAGATTTTCTACGTACGTTTGAACATACTGATGTGATCCCAGTGATCGCTCCCATTGGCTTTGGTGAAGGTGGTGAAACTTATAATATTAATGCCGATACTATGGCTGGCGCCATTGCTGGCGCCCTTAAGGCCGAACGTTTGCTGTTGCTTACCGATGTGGTCGGTGTGCTTGACAAAGATAAAAATCTGGTGACGGATATGAACGAAGAGATGGCAAAGGCTCTCATAGAAGACAGAACCATACAAGGCGGAATGATCCCCAAAGTGGAAACCTGCATCCGTGCTATCCATGATGACGTGGGAGCGTCAGTGATTATCGATGGTCGTGTTGAACATGCCCTACTTCTTGAACTCTTTACCGAACACGGTGCTGGTACGCTCATACAAAAGTAATTGTCATATAATAACCCGGCTGCTATTGATTTAATTCGTGGAATTTTACAGTTGGGGAGAATTTATAGTGGTGATTGGGATTTCAAGATGAGACGTGAACTTTTGCAAGATAGCCGATTTAGGCGCGTTATCTCAGCGGCTGCTCTTCTCATTGGCGGGTTTGGTATAGTCTACTTATTTAGAAAAAGTATTGTGGCCGATTGGAGTGACGTCGATTTTATTTATATTTGGCTTTCTGGTCATTTGTGGTCGCAAGGGATAAGCCCCTATGGCGTTGAATTTATCGAACAGGGCAGTATCCTTTTTGATATATTTAATGGCCAAGCGTTCTTTTATCCGCCCAGTTTTTGGTTCATCTCCAGAATTTTTGCAACATTTGAATATCAAACTGCAGTGGAAGTCTGGCGCTGGACCAGTGTTAGCCTCCTCCTATTATCAAGCCTGTTACTCAAAGCCGGTATGGGAAATGCTGGCATTAAAATATCGTGGCCGACAATTATTTTTTACACTGGCCTGGTTTCGTTTATGCAGGGGACGGTTTTAACATTTGTGCTGGGACAAACCTCAATTGTGATATATTTCGCGGTGTGTCTTGTTATTTATTCCGCATTGTCACGAAATAATATCTTACTTGCCGTCGGTCTGTGTTTGGTTCTTTTGAAGCCAAATGTGGGCGCAGGGTTATTCATTGCTTTTTTACCCTTTGCTATATATAGAAAATCAGTGGTTTTAACAGTCTTTGGTTCACTGTTGATGTCATTGCCTGCGCTGTTACCATTTGGTGTGATCAACACTATTATATCTTACTTAACGGGGATATCCGAACACAGTGGCTATATTGCCAATCAAGCACAATTGACCACGGGTATTAGGAATATTTTTTATCATTTAACGGATATTGAAATGTCGAGTACGTTAGCAGTGCTAATCACCGTTCTTGGAATTTTAATGACAATGATCGTTATTGCAAAGACAAGCATTCTCATGAAAGAAGGGCAAGAGAACGAAAAGGTACTGTTTATCTTAGCGTTGAGCCTGTCAATGATTGGTTTTCTGGCGCCGCTTCACGTCTACGACTTTATGTTTGTCGCGCCCGTTATCTTGCTCACTCAAAAACTTGGTAAATACACTCAGGTTGTAATATTTGTCTCATTTCTTGTGATCGCGCGTTCTCAGAATATTACCTTTGAAGCAGGGATATTTCGTCCTCATTATCCTAATCTCTGGGCGGGCAGTGAATTATCTACCATGGCCTCGTTTTTTAATACGGTTCTGATCTTCGTTGTTGCCAAAAACCTATATATGAGACACGCAGAAAATACATGACAATAACGAAGTGCGTGTTTATAAAAAGATATGCCGTGAGTTTCAAAAAGCTCCACTCGCCACCACTTGCAAACCATTAAGAAAGCATCTGAGGACCAATACATGAAACTGCTTTTAAAAATTACACTCGTTATACTCGCTTCTGCGCTCGCGCTTCAATCGAAAGTGATGGCCCAGGCTGGTGACGTGAGTAGTGGCGCAGATTATAAAGACAAAATGATGATCGATGCTGACTATAAAAAGGAACTTCTTGCTCTTGGCTTTAAGGATGGCAAATATCTGGAGCTAAATGAAACGTCCATCTCTCATCATCCCTACATCGTGGTCAATAAAGTTGTTCATACGGCGGAGGTATCCGCTCTGCGTCCTGATGGGACAGCATTGAAAGGCAGAGTGCCGACAGATGTAAGTCAGGAAGATCTCCTGGTCGCTTCAAGGTTAGCCTGCGTGGGGGCAATCAACGTGATAAAACACGCTGCTGGTGGTGATCTCAGCCGGGTCAGAAAAATTGCAAATATTCGTTATCTGACTTTGAGTGAACCTGAATATATTGACTATGCCCTCGTATCAAATGAATGTTCAACATTGATGGTGCGTGTGTTTGGACAGACGGTGGGAAGTCATACCAGATTTGCCATGGGTCTGGTTTCCTCGCCGAATAACGAATCCTTTAAACTAAATCTAATCGCGTATCTAAAATGATGAAAAATATATTTTCTATATTGTTTGTGGTCCTGTTGTCATCTTTTACCAATGCATCGTTTGCTCAGGGCTCTGGTACCCTTGAAGAGAGACTTGCAAAGGAACTTGTCAGGCTTGGATTTGAGGATGGTGAACTGCCACCTCTATCGAAGGTATTCGGCCCGTATCAACCGTATGTGGTTGTGGATAAGGATATTTATCTTACTTCGACAGCGGCTCAAAGGCCGGATGGCACCTGGATAACGGGGTTAGTGACCCATGAGACGAATTTGGATGATCTTATCTATGCGACGGAACTTACGGTTATTTCAGCAATTAACCGCCTCAAATATGCTGCGGGTGGGGACCTCAATAAAATTGCCAAGATAATCCATGTCAATACAATGTCACCAGCACCGCAGGATTATCCCCATTTAGAAATCCTCGCAGATACGTCTTCTGACATGCTGGTGAGGATTTTTGGTCGTGAAGTCGGCAGTCATGCCCGAACCATACTGGCTGTGACGTCACTTCCTATAAATATGCACCATGAAATAGAAGTCCGGGCGGCACTCAAATAAATTTTCACAGGGGCTATACTTTCAACAGTAGCTAAGTCTCAAAGTGCGCCAAGTTACTCATAAAGCGCCATTTCATATTCCATCTGATCTACGGACATTGGAAAGTCGACGCCGTTTTTGGCATTTATGAATTCATCGGGCGGAACTTGGGCAAGATCGGATTGCATTTGCAATGCTGTTCGCATATTAAGCTCCGCGCGGTAGGCCAAAGCAACGATAAGAGAGCCTTTTTTCTTGGCAAGGATAGTGCGGACCGATTTATCGGGGATATTCGACATCAGGATAAGTGATTGGACCACCAGTTCGCGCTGATTATTATTGATGGCATTTTGAATAAAATCATCATCAATTACGCCGCGTTCAAACAGGTCGGCGGCCTTCTCAGCCAGTGAACGCTGGTCATCGCTTTCCGGATCTTCACTATTGATGCGGTCACGTACGCGAATAAGAAGTTCTTCGCCCTGTTCCGGGGCAAGATGATTATCACTAATCATCATATCGACAAGCGATGAGGCAACAAATGTCGCGATCCGTTTCATGGCTCGCATTGAAAGGTTGGGACGCTTTGCCAACGGCTCATGCCAAGCGATTATATCCTGATCCTGAGCTTCATTGATTATACTGTCGAGAGTTTCTTCACGAATTTGTGCATTTTGATTGGCAAGCAGATTAGCGACCGCGGGAATTTCCAAAGATGAGGCGATAGCATCGCAAATGTCGTTACTTAATTCATTGCGATTGGCGATGGCTTCAAGTGCGCCAGTTACGGTGGTTGCAGCGATAATCTCTTTGAGATCGGCATCACTAAGGAGTGGTGAATATTCAAGAATTGGGGCGCAGACCTCAAGTATCTTGTCCGTAGCCAGTTTTAGGGCGATGTGTTTTGGAATACTGTTTGAGGATTTTAACTCTTCAGAGAGTATCTGTCTCACCGAAGGTAGTTGATCATTTGCGAGAATTTCGATCATTTCCATGGCTTTGTCGCGGATTTGCGTGGTGCCGTTCACGGAAATATTGGGGAAGAATCTTGCTATTTTTCGGGCAAGTTCATGTTTGACTTCTTCATTGTCATCTTCGGCGAGAATTTTGTCCGCTTGTATTGGTGTGTTGGCGTTTTGAGCTATTTTTTTTCTAACTTCGTCAGAACTGTCTTCGGCAAGATAATAAAGCACTTCTTGCGGTGTATTGTCACCGGATGCCAATATCATTTTGTCATCAATTTTTTTGCGTTCTAAGGCACTACGGGCTTCTTCATAACTGGCAAGTTCTTCGGCTCGGGTGTCTTTCTTTTTAAAGAAATTCATAATCATCTTACACGACCTCCGCTGATTGATATATGGAAACCCCTGATTTGCCGTTCTTTTTAACCTGATATAGAGCCTTGTCTGCTCGTTCCATAAGTGCATCAAGTGAAAGTATAGAATTCGGCGCGCTCACGGCAATCCCAATAGAAAGGGAGAGCGGATGGTCAGGATTGTCTGCGATTTCCTTGATCTCTTCCACTCCTTCCAAAATTCGATTGGCTTGTCTCAATGCGCTTTTCTCGTCTATATTTTCGAGCCAGACCGCAAATTCATCACCGCCCAGACGGCTGCAATAATCTGCCGTTCGAACGTTTCTGTTCAGTATGTCAGAAACTTTTCTGAGAACGTTATCACCAGTTGCATGGCCGAATGTGTCGTTGACCTGTTTGAAATTATCGAGATCAATGAATAACAGTGCGCATGATTGTTTACTGCGCCCTTGAATTAACAAGCGTTTTTCAACATTTTCTGTGAAAGCACGCCTATTTAATAGTTTTGAAAGTTCATCAGTGCTGGACAGCAATTCCAGCTTTTCATAATTTTTGATCTGTTCAAACGCGATACCTAAATGGCTGGAGACACCCATAAAGAGAGTTTTTTCGTCCTTGTGCCAGCTTTTTTTATTCTCGTCGATGACAATGAAAATGACACCGTTAATTTCATTGTGATGTTTTGAAAATCCGATCAACACCAAGTGGTCCTCTATTATTTCTTCGAAATATGGTGAGGGCAAATTAGCAGATGAATTTTCGCTGATCGATAAAGCACGACTATTCAATTTTTTAAAAAATCCTTTGTCGATTTTTTCATCACTATATGCTTTTAACGTGCTTTCAAAGAGACCATCTTTGTTTTTTTGTAAGCTGGCGATATAGCAGCTCTTGGCAGTGATGCCATCAAGGGCAGCTTTGGCGGTTGTCTGTAAAATTTTAGACGGATCGATTTCATCGCGAATGGTCGAAATGATTTTCTTTAACACCTGTTCGCTTTTGCGAATGCGGCGAAGGGATGCTTCGCGCTCTCGCATTTCGGTAATATCGCGGCAAACACCACGGGCACCTTGCCAGGTTGAATTATTATCAATGATCGGATTTGCAGACACTTGCACGCAAGCAAAAGACGCATCACTTCTTTGTAGCCATATCTCAACATCATGAATGGCGTCCAGAGTATCAAAAGGATTGAGTCCACCTTCGCCAACAATCAGGTCCGCGGCGCGCTTATCATTGAGTTCATAAGCGGTATAGCCGAGAATACCATTTGGTGAGACATATTTGAATCGGCCCTTGTTGTCTGTTTCCCAAGCGAAATCAGTGGAACAGGAGACAAGATCCTTAAACATTTGCCGCGACTGTACAAGCGCTTTGGTCAAATGTTGTTCCACCGTGGTATCCTTACCGAATAACAAAACCTGCGGTGTGTCAGTATTGTTTGATTTTACCGGAAATGCAAAAAGATCGAAGTGGCGAGTGCCGCTCTCATCTTCGAGCGTGAGTTTCTGATTTTCCGGACAGCCGTTTGTCAGGCAACGAATGACCAGACCGTGGATTGACGGATTACGGTTCTGAAAAGCAGTGACTAGATTTTCCGCATAAACATTTTTTTCGAGAATATTAAGAGATTCGTTCGTCAGTAGCGCAGGGCCGTCAAGGTTTTCAATTAAATTTTTGTGAATGAGAATGTCGTCAGACGCGCCGCCGGAGGCATTTTTTTGCCCAGCTCTGTTGGCGTTTGTCAGAATGCGTGCAATATTACTGTCCATGGTGCCCAAATCAATATATTTTGTTACTGTTACTTAATAAATTATGATGGATATAAACGTAACGATCTTGTATTAACATTTGGTTTACGAAGCTCATAAAATGATCGCGAATTAATGAAAAAAACTACACAGGATTTTCCAGGCCTGGAAAAAATAAAATATTGGGTATTTGATCTTGATAACACCCTTTATCCCCATCAAGCGGATTTGTTTACCCAGGTAGACCATAAAATGGGCCTGTTTATTCAGGATATGTTTGATGTCTCGTACGAAGAAGCGAAGCAACGTCAAAAGAATTTTTTTAGAAAACATGGCACAACATTAAGGGGGTTAATGACCGAGCATGGGATTGAGCCATATGACTATCTTAATTTTGTTCACGATATTGATTTTTCCGTCCTAGAAGTTGATAAAATATTAAGTGAAGCAGTGGATAAGCTTCCTGGTGAAAAATTTATTTACACCAATGCATCGACCAGTTATGCGCAGGACGTGCTGTCACGTATTGGTCTTTCAGGAAAATTCAAGGATATTTTCGATATTCATGATGCCAAGTTTTTGCCAAAGCCTGATATGAGAAGTTACCATAAAATGGTCGATAAATTTGCAATTGATCCAAAAAGTTCAGTGATGGTTGAGGATATTGCGGGCAATCTAAATCCCGCCGCTAAACTGGGCATGACCACCGTGTGGGTGCCAACGGATACGGTCTGGTCCGAAAATGACATTGCGCAGGAAAACATTCATCATGTCACAGAGAATTTACCGCAGTGGTTGGCCGGAATAGCAAAGCAACTGGATTAATTGAGCTATTATAGAAAAAGTGCTGTCCCGTCGCTGAAAATAACCTTATGAATATAGAAAATCACAACACGGGCTAAAATGTCTATAGTGATAACTGAAATTTTTAAGAGATAAACATGACCAACGATAACGAAATGTCATTACCAAATTATATTCTGAAATCGATGGCAGGTGCCTGGAAGCTAGTGAGTATGAACCGGAATTCGATGGATTATTTTGATCTGTCGTCGGATGGTTTCTGGAAAAGCTTTTGGGCACTCGGGGTTATGGTGCCCGCCTTTCTACTTGAGGTCATATATGGATCTCAGGCTGAAGTATCTCAGCCGCTTGCAACAAAATCTATTTATTTTGTTGTTTCGTTGCCACTTATGGCAATTGTCATGCTTTATTTTACTAGGTTTATGAAAATAAGCATAAATTATGCGCCTATGGTCATCGCCTATAACTGGCTCAATGCGATGATTTATAGTATTCTCATTGCTGTGGGGCTTATATTGAATTTGCTAGCCCCTGAAAGTGCGGTCACCGGCGTTGTCCTTCTAATATTAAGCGTCTATTTCGGATGGTATGTGGTTTGGCATACGTTGAAAATATCGCTGGCAATTAGTGGAATGCTCGCAGTGGGAGTTTTGCTTTTTGTAAACTTCTTTAATGCAGTACTTCAGGTGCTTATTCTTAAAATATTTAATCCTGAAGTATTTGATATGCTGTTTAACCTGGCTAGTACTCAACCTTCATAAAATAAAGGCCGTCCGGCGGGGCATTATAGCCGAGTGCGGTCCGGTTTTTGGCTTTTAGCGCGTCTTCAAGATCGCTTTTTGACCACTTGCCGCACCCCACATAATAAAGACACCCAACCATCGAGCGGACCTGATGATGAAGATAACTGATAGCCGATGTGTCGATATAGATATTTTCACTGTCTCTTGACACATCGAGTTTTTCAAGCGTTTTTAACGGTGATTTTGACTGGCACTGAACACTTCTGAAGGTGGTAAAGTCATGTTTTCCAACAAGAACCTGTGCAGCTTCATGCATGGCGTCAACATCTAGATTTTCTTTGATCTGCCAGGCTTTGCCGCGCATCAGGCTCAGTTTGGCACGGCGATTGATGATATGATAGCGGTAAAATCTTTTCTTGGCCGAGAATCTCGCATGAAACTCGTCGTCCACATCTTCCGATTTTAAAATGGAAATGGGGATGCCTTTCAAATGAAAGTTGAGCGCATCCATAACTCTAAACGCTTCTATCTCGCGCGGGATATCCACGTGTGCGACCATACCTCTTGCGTGAACGCCAGCATCGGTGCGTCCGGCGGCGAGAAACCTGCACTCACTTTGGCAAAAATTGTAGGCGGCTTTTTCAAGCTCGCGCTGAATTGAAGGTGCAATTTCCTGCATTTGCCAGCCATGATAATCACTGCCGTCATATTCGATCGTCAGTTTAAAGCGGCGAAGATCGCTCATGAGAATACCGCTCCCGGTTTGATATTAAACCCGCGCATCATGTCCACTATATTCATTGGTCCTTTGCCGGCACGCTGCGCACGCGTGATCCGGAGCGATTTATCACCACATGCGATGATCAGTGGTTCCGCGATCATACGACCAGCGGTCCCACTTTGATCTGAAATTTCCACGCCGAGAATTTTTAGCCGTTCGCCGCCAATCTCGGTCCACGCGCCGGGAAAAGGCGAAAGACCGTGGATATGATTTCTAAGATCGGCTGCAGATTTCGACCAGTCGATATGTGCTTCGGATTTATCGATCTTTTTGGCGTAACTAACACCGTTCGTGTTTTGCGGCTCGGCGGTACAACTCACAAGACCATCAAGCGCCTCAACAATTGCTTTGGCACCAAGAATGCTGAGTTTATCATGAAGGGAACCGGCCGTATCATCCGTTTCAATAGCTAGGCGTTTTTCGAGGATCACAGGGCCAGTATCTAGCCCGGCTTCCATTTTCATAATATCGACACCAGTTTCGCTGTCCCCGGCCATAATAGCGCGTTGGATGGGCGCCGCGCCGCGCCAGCGCGGTAAAAGTGACGCGTGAATATTCAAGCAGCCGTATTTAGGAGCATCAAGAATTTCCTGAGGCAGTAAAAGACCATATGCAACGACAACAGCGACATCAAGGTCCAGATTTCTAAATGCGTCAACATCACTAGGGTCTTTAAAGTTAAGTGGTGTATGCACGGGGATGCCTAGACTGGCTGCAAATTCGTGAACCGCGGTTGGGCGTTCTTTTTTGCCCCGACCCGCACGTCTGGGCGGCTGGCTATAGACGGCGACCACGTCGTGTCCTGCGCTTAAGATGGCCCGCAAAGCACTTACCGAAAAATCAGGTGTTCCCATGAAGGCGATGCGCATCTTTTCGTCCCTACTCTTTTTCAGCTACATATTTTTTTACTTTGCGCACATATATACCGCGTTTGAGTTTGGAAAGATAATCGATAAAGACAATGCCATTTAAATGGTCCATCTCGTGCTGAATACAGGTGGCAAGAAGTCCGGTCGCGTGGATTTCCTGTTTTTCACCATCATAGTCGATAAAGCTGACTTTACATTCGGACGGGCGTTCAATATCAGCATATTGTTCAGGGATCGAAAGGCATCCTTCGTTGTATGTATTTAAGTCTTCGGACGTCCATGTGATTTCTGGATTGATATAATATCTTGGATCGGGGTCTTCCCCGTCTGGGCTGATATCGATAACTAATATTCGCAGCAGTTTTCCCACCTGCACGGCGGCAAGACCAATGCCCGGCGCGTCATACATGGTTGCAAGCATATCATCCATGAACGCTCTAAGCTTGTCGTCGACCTTTTCAACCGGCTTGGATGTTTTTTTAAGCAGCGGGTCGGGAACTGTTACAATCGGTAAAATAGCCATAATTTTTTATCTTATCCTTTTAATCTTTCAAATGGTAGGTAATATGTGTTTATGACAAGGTCAAGGGTATAAGGAGCAAAGTTTAGTGGTCATTGATCAGAATATGCTTATTTTAATCGCGATTGGGGTGGTTGCACTGCTTCTGATAGGCGTGCTTTGGCTGGTGAACAGCCGCGCGCGTATGGACAGCGCAGAGCGCCGGATCGCCGCTGAAAATGCTGCCGCGCAAATCGCTGCTATAATGCAGGCAAATACAGGTCTTGAAAGCCGTATCAAGGTCATGAGTGAAAATCATGCTCACGGCCAGGAAGAAATTAAACGGGCCATGCATGAACGCCTTGACGCCGTCAGCAAGCGGCTTGGTGACAGTTTAGAGCAATCGCGCGAAAAAACCGGTGAAAGCCTTGAAAAATTAAAAGAACGGCTTGTCGTAATTGATGAGGCGCAGAAAAATATAACCGATCTTTCCGGTCAAATGGTTGGGCTTCAGGACATCCTATCCAACAAGCAGGCGCGTGGTGCCTTTGGTGAGGTTCAGCTTAATGATCTGGTTTCCAGTATTCTACCGCCCAATGCTTATGAATTTCAGGCAACCATGGAAAATGGCAAACGGGCTGATTGTTTGATTAAACTTCCCAATCCGCCGGGATCAATTGTCGTTGATGCAAAATTTCCGCTTGAAAGTTACCATCGGCTCCATGCTGAAGACAATGATGTTGAAAAGAGAAAATCCCAAAGCCAGTTCAAGGCGGATATCCTCAAACATGTGAAGGATATTTCTGAAAAATACATCATCAACGGTGTAACCGCGGAATCGGCGCTTATGTTCCTGCCGTCCGAAGCGGTATATGCGGAGCTTCATAGTCATTTTGGTGACGTTGTGGAAAAATCATACCGCGCCAAAGTCTGGATTGTTAGTCCGACAACCTTGATGGCAACTCTGAATACGGTCCGCGCCGTGCTTAAGGACGCTCGCATGCGCGAACAGGCCGGCATCATTCAAAAACACGTCACAACGCTTATCGATGATGTGGAGAGGCTTGATGATCGGGTCATGGCCCTTCGCAAGCATTTTGGGCAGGCCGAAAAGGATATCGACCTGATCAGTACCTCGACCCGTAAAATCACCTCGAAAGTGGACACCATTGAAAAAATTCAGATGGAAGAGGAAGACGCTGTCGAAGAGGCCATTGAACAGGGCGCTGCCCCGGCCATAAAGCTTTTGATTGACTAGTTATTCTTCGCCATCATTTTGACAAGGTGACGCTTTAGCTTGACTTCCATCATGTCTTTTGATTCTTTAGATGCTATGAAAAGTAAAATTGTCATAGCGACCATTATTATTGCGGTCGCCGGATGCGCGTCAACGCCGCCAAAGAATGTTGCCAACAGTTGTTCAATTCTTGATGAAAAGAGCAGCTGGTACAAGGCAACCAAAAAGGTGCGTGAAAAATATGGCACGCCTATCCATGTTCAGCTCGCCATCATCAGACAGGAAAGCAGCTTTCGGCATGATGCCAAACCGGGCCGTAATTATTTACTGTGGGTGATCCCGTGGGGCCGAAAATCATCGGCTTACGGTTATGCGCAAGTGAAAGACGCCACCTGGGACTGGTACCGGGAGAAGACCGGCAATCACGGTGCTGACCGTGACCGCTTTGAAGACGCAGCGGATTTTGTTGGCTGGTATAGTAACATCAGTCAACGTACCCTTGGTATTTCCAAGTGGGATGCCTATAATCAGTATCTTGCCTACCATGAAGGGCACGGCGGCTATAAGCGGAAAACTTTTTTAAAGAAAAAATGGTTGATGGGGGTAGCGAAAAAAGTTGACGGCTATTCAAGAACGTACGCCGCACAACTTGCCGCTTGCGAAGATGACCTCGGCGGTGGATTTTCACTCTGGCCATTTTAACGGTCGGCATATTTAAGCCCTAATTTACCTTATACTGGTTTCCAGTTGTTTAAAAAGGGGAAATCATGAAAACTGTTCAAGTATTTTGTCTGATATTTTTGATCGACACAATGGCAAGTTTTGCTAAGCCAGAACAATCCTGGCAGATCTATATAGAAGTTGAAAAACCACTTTTCAAAGAGGCCAAAAGAGACCGCAGACGTGTTATTGATTATATGGCAAAATTTCATAACCTTAGTGCACGGAAAATTGTTGAGATTAAATATACTACCGAATTTATAGATCGAAATGGCGCCGTTATATTTAAAAACAACGGTTCATCGAAACAAGACCTGAAGCCTGGAAGATCTAGTCGAGATAAGGATTTCTACAGCTATAGGGATAATGAATTTTTATCGAATGATACCTATGATATTTTGCTGCCGTTGGTAAAAAGCAAGAGCAAAAAATTTCAAAACGTATCGGTCAGATCGATAAAGTTTGAAAATGGAGATATCATAAAGTTTTAGAGAAAGAACCGCTCTGGCATAATTCAGCCTTAATTTTGGTTATGATAGTATTCGAGTCATAATCAACAGTGAAAAACCCATTTTATGTTGAGAAAACGGGCCGGTGCTAGTTTGCAAGCATCAGCCCGTTTTTTATTTTAATACCCTTCCGGCCACGGGAAAAGGTTCACGGGACGTTCCACATCATGATCAATCTGCGTACCGCGTTCCAAGACGTTCGCTAGAAGCGATTTTCTAAACATCATTTCTCCCATATTCGATTCTGTTTTTTGAAAGGTTAGCATAAATTCTTATGAATTACCGTAACCGCCGCCACCGGGGGTTTTGATAATGAAAATATCGCCTTTTTTCACTGAGACTTCCTGTGAACTGCCAAGGACTTCAATATCACCGTTCGTTCTTTGTAACCAGTTTTCACCGCGGGCAGCATCGCCGCCACCATTAAGTCCCATTGGTGCAACGCTTCTGTTATTGGAAATGATTGCGGCTTGCATATCTTGCAAAAACTGGATGCGCCGTTCAACGCCGTTCCCGCCCGTGAATGTGCCGCTGCCGCCACTAGTTTTACGAATTCTAAATTCCTTAAGAAGGACCGGATAACGCCATTCGAGCACTTCCGGATCGGTAAGGCGGCTATTGGTCATGTGGCTTTGTATGGCGCTGGCGCCATTATTTCTTGCCGTTGCGCCCATGCCGCCAGCAATGGTTTCGTAATATTGAATATCGTCATCACCAAAGGTGAAATTATTCATGGTTCCTTGCGATGCGGCCATGGCACCAAAAGCAAGAAACAAGGTATTGACGATAGCTTGCGACGTTTCAACATTTCCGGCGACGACGGCACTGGGGTGAGTTGGATTTAAGAATGAGCGTTCAGGGACGACGATTTTTACCGGCTTCAAGCAGCCTTGATTGAGCGGGATGTCATCGTCCACCAGGCATCTAAATACATAGAGCGCCGCCGCGTGGCAGATGGCGAGCGGGGCATTGAAGTTGCTTTTAAGTTCGGGACTGGTACCAGTGAAATCAAGTGTTGCACAACGCTCTTTTGGGTTGACGGATACTTTTACGCGGATATGGGCACCATTATCGAGCGGATAATCATAGCTGGCATTGCTAAGTTTATGGATGACACGCCTAACGGCTTCCTCCGCGTTATTTTGCACATGGCCCATATAAGCGGTAACGGTCTCGACACCATAATGTTTGCTAATCCGGTCAAGTTCGCGAAGGCCTTTTTCGTTGGCGGCAATTTGTCCTTTGAGATCGGCGATATTTTGCTCTGGATTGCGGGCTGGGAACTCGGATGATTTTAACGCATCTCGCAGTTCAGTTTCCTTAAAGCTGCCGTTTTCTGCCAGTAGAAAATCGTCAAATAATATGCCTTCCTCATAGATGGTTTTTGACATTGGTGGCATGGAGCCGGGGGTGATGCCGCCAATGTCGGCATGGTGACCGCGGGTGGCGACATAATAGCGGGGCAGTTCATTACCATCATCAAACCACGGCGAGATGACAGTGATGTCTGGAAGATGGGTGCCGCCGTTATAGGGATCATTGAGCATGTAGACGTCGCCCTTTTTCATGGTTCCGTGACGGTTTTCTATTATCGTTTGAATGCTGGTGCCCATGGAACCAAGATGCACCGGCATATGAGGTGCGTTGGCGACCAGATTTCCATCCACATCAAAAATAGCACATGAAAAATCGAGCCGCTCTTTCATATTGACCGAATGGGCCACATTCTCTAGTACAGCGCCCATCTGTTCGGCGATGGACATAAACAGATTATTGAAAATTTCGAGCTGTACCGGATCAACGTCGGTGCCGATGGCATGGGTTCTGTCCAGTTCTTCCACGCGCTCAAAAATAAGATTATTTTCACGGTCACTATAAGCACGCCAGCCGGCTTCAAGATAATTTGTACCGTGATCTTCGCGAATGATGGCCGGGCCGGTAAGCTCCCTTATGTGACTATTGAGCTCATAGCGGTGGATCACGGTGGCAAATTGCCATTTCCCTTTGCGGTAAAGTTTTGCGCGGGCAATTATATGTTTTTTCGGTGTTTTTTCTGGGTCAAGCTGTACTGTGCCGCCGCCGCCATAAGCCTCGACATGTATTTTTTCAACGATCAATTCCTTATCGGGCGAAATAAAGCCGAATTGATGTTGGTGAAGTTGGTTGAACGTCTGCATCATTGAGGATGCGTCGCTCACGTCAACTTCGAGAGTACTATCGCTTCCGAGGTACTTGACATGGGCACGACGATGAAAATCGATATCATCAATATCCTGAGCGCGTAGGAGCCGTTCGGTCTCGCTTTTGAGCTTTGTTGTAATTCTTTCAAATTCAAGTTCGTTATCACTGCTGAGCGTTTTTTCTATTGTTTGTTCTTTTATCGCCCTAAGATCGGCAAGGCCCATGCCAAACGCGCTAAGTACTCCGGCAAATGGATGCAGGAATATTTTTTTGATGCCAAGGCGGTCAGCAATTTTACAAGCATGTTGCCCGCCGGCGCCGCCAAAACTTACAAGCGTATAATCGCGAACGTCATAGCCTTTTTCAGTCGATATTTTCTTAATAGCCGCAGCCATATTTTCAATGGCTATTTTAAGAAAACCCTCGGCAATTTCTTCTATCTCATTTTTATCTTTGATCCTTGCTGCGAGGGTCGTGAATTTTTGCTTTACGCTGCTCAGGTCCAGAGGCTGATCCGCGGTTTTTCCAAACGTAGCTGGAAAATACTCAGGATTAAGGTATCCAAGTAACAAATTACAGTCGGTCACGGTGAGGGGGCCGTCATTTCTGTAACAACACGGCCCGGGATCAGCACCAGCACTATCCGGTCCAACCCGAAAACGGCTGCCATCATAGTGAAGTACAGAACCGCCGCCCGCAGCAACGGTATGGATGTTCATCATTGGTGTGCGCATGCGAACGCCGGCGACGACGGTTTCGTAGGTGCGCTCGTAAACACCGTCATAATGGCTGACGTCGGTGGATGTGCCGCCCATATCGAAACCAATTATTTTTTTATAGCCGGAAAGAGCGGCCGTTTTAACGGCCCCAACAATGCCGCCCGCCGGTCCGGACAGGATGGCATCTTTACCTTTAAAATGATCCGAATTGGCGAGGCCGCCGTTTGATTGCATGAAATATAGCGGCACACCTTCCAGTTCACTTTCTATCCTGTCTATATAACGTCGCAAAATCGGGCTAAGGTAAGCGTCGACCACAGTGGTGTCGCCGCGCCCTACCAACTTCATAAGTGGGCTTGTCTGATGACTGGTGGAGATTTGATCGAAGCCGATTTCATAGGCAAGGACGGCGATTTTTTCTTCGTGGTCAGGATATCTGTATCCGTGCATGGTAACGACGGCGACTGATGTTATGCCGCTATGATAGGCTTTGTTCATTTCTTCGCGGACCACTGATATATCCAGTGGGGTGATGATGTCGCCATTGGGGCCAATCCGTTCATCGACCTCAATTACTTTTTCGTAGAGTTGTTCGGGCAGGATCACATCAAGATCGAAAAGGCGGGGTCTCGCCTGATAACCGATTTTTAGCGCATCGCGAAATCCCTTGGTTATGACGAGCAAGGTTCGCTCGCCTTTTCTCTCCAGCAGCGCATTGGTGGCAACAGTGGTGCCCATTTTAACTGATTTTATTTGGCGACTATCAATTGGACCATCGCCCGTGCCCATAAGACGTCTGATGGCTTCAAGTGCGGCGTCTTCATATTGACTTTTATTTTCGGAAAGTAATTTTAGTGTGCGGATTTCGCCGGCGGGCGTGCGGGCAATCACATCGGTAAAGGTTCCCCCCCGATCAACCCAAAATTGCCATTTGTCCCCGCTCGTCGCGGAATTTTGTTGAATTGTCGACATTTATGTGACTTCTTAGCTTTTGTGATTATGATGAACCAATCAACTATGGTTAATTTTTAACATTATTTTTCTGCTGAAGGAATTTATTTATGTCCATCTGGGGTACAATTTTGGGCGGTGCGGCCGGTTTTGCGTTTGGAGGGCCGATCGGGGCGCTGTTGGGAGCGGCAGCGGTTCACTACGCGGGCAAGGCATCGCGTGGGGCCATTGATGTGACGAGCCAGCAAGCGATCTTTGCTGCAGGATTTGTAGCGCTTTGCGCCAAGATGGCAAAAGCGGACGGTGTTGTGACCCGAGATGAGATCGATGTTTTTAAAAAATCCTTCCATGTGGCGCCCAATGAAGCCAAACGTGTTGGCTGGTTTTTTGATCAGGCAAAAAAAGAGGTGGACGGCTATGAGGCTTACGCTGGTCAGCTCTATCGGCATTTCCACAATCAACCTGCTGTGCTGGAGCAGGTCATTGATCTTCTTTTTCATATCGCTATGGCGGACGGGATTATGCACCCAGCCGAAATGGATTATCTTCATGAAGTGGCGCGGATTTTCAGAATTTCAGAAACGGATTTTTCCAGAATTTGTGAAAGTCATATGGGTCCTGACAAAAGTGATCCATATACGGTTCTCGGCCTTGCTCATGATGCGACAGACAAGCAAGTCAAATCAGCCTACCGCAAGCTTATAAAAGAACATCACCCGGATTTGCTGATGGCGCAAGGTGTGCCAGCGGAGCTGATTGATGTCGCCAATGATAAAATGTCGGCGATCAATGATGCTTATGACAAAGTTTGCAAAGTGCGCGGCATTAACTAGGGGTATGGCATCATGCCTATAAAACATGTCCTATTCGCGTTCTTTGTATGCTTCATTTGGGGTGTCAATTTTACGGTGATGAAAATTGGATTATTGCAGCTTGATCCTTATTTGTTCGGATTTTTGCGATTTACCATCGTATTACTGCTTCTTCTTCCCTGGTTAAAAGTCATCCCCGGAATGATGATCAAGTTATTTTTGCTTGGTAATTTAATAGGTGGGTTTCAGTTTGGCCTTGTTTTTCTTGGTATGGACATGACAAATCATGTTTCGGCCATGTCGGTGGTGGTGCAGATGAATATCCCCATCACGCTTATTATGGCACATTTTTTCCTTGCCGAACGGATGAGTTATTGGCGAACAACTGGGGTTATCGTCTCCTTTCTTGGTGTGTTGATTATAACGCTAGAGCCGGAAATATTGGAAGAAGGTATCGTTGTTGTGATCATCTTGGCGGCGACGGGCTTTTATTCAATTGGTGTAATCATGATGCGTAAAATCACAGCTATTCCCGTTTTTCAAACCCAGGCCTGGATATCCTTTTATAGTGTTCCTGTCTTCATTATCATGACTTTGATATTTGAAGAGGATCATGTTGAGCAAGTCATGAATATGGATATTGTGGGTATTATGATGGTGCTTTATACGTCCGTGCTTTCAACCATTGTTGGGTATGGGGGTATGAATTACCTGCTCAGACGCTATCCGGTGACACTGATATCACCGTTCATGGTCAGTGTTCCTGTATTTGCGACAATTGGGTCGGTCATCTTTCTTGGTGAGACGTTATCGGGCAAGTTCATTGCCGGAGCTTTTGTGACCCTCAGCGGGCTTGGTATTATCCATTACCGTGATTGGCAGCTAAAAAGACGTTCAAAGGTTATTGCAAATGAAGGTGCTTAAATCTCCCAATTTTGATGATCGCTCGGGTGCGGGGATAAAATACCTTATTCTCCATTACACGGGCATGGCTACTGGCGCGGAGGCGCTTGAGAGACTTTGTGACCCGCAAGCTAAAGTAAGTGCTCATTATTTGGTTGAGGAAGATGGCGAAATTTATAAGCTGGTAGATGAAGACAAAAGGGCGTGGCACGCTGGTGCGTCCAAATGGGAGGAAGACGATACTATCAATGATCTTTCGATTGGTATCGAGATCGTCAATTCAGGGCATGCTTATCCCGGTTATGAAAGCATATATCGGGATTTTCCGGAGGCGCAAATGGCGGCGGTTATCAGCCTTGCTCAGAAAATCATAGATCGCCATGACATAAAACCATGTTATGTGCTCGGCCATAGTGATGTGGCCTGGCGCCGCAAAATCGACCCTGGCGAACTATTTGACTGGGAAAAATTATCTAAAAATGGTGTTGGTTGCTGGCCGGTGGACAGCTCGGAACAGATGGATATTAAAGTTGATCTGGATGAACTCTTGAGAAATCTTCAAGCCTATGGCTACGATATTGCGGATTGTAAAAATAATCCGTCAGAAATCATCACCGCGTTTCAGCGACATTTCAGACAGGATAACATTGACGGGAAGTTGGATGCTGAAACGATGCAAAGGCTTGGATCTCTGCTTGAGCAAAAGCTTAGTTAATATTCGGCTTTAAGTCATTCTCTCCGTGACGGGCGTTCGCTTTATCTGCAACTAAACCTTCTGGCAGCGGATCGATTAGATCACCCGTATTTGGTCCCGCGGGGCCATTTTTAATGACGAGGCCCTTTTCTCCACATCCAGTCAGTGAGAGAGTGGATATCAGTATCGCCATAACAGTAAATAACTTTGAATTCTTAATCATATAGAATATTCTACTTTTTAGGTTCAAATTTGGCCCCAATCTGCCTGAGAACGAGGCTTAATACCAGCAAAAAAAACACTAATCTTGATATTTTAGTAACTTTATTGGCATAATATGCATTATTGTTTTGAATGGAATGAAAACTTATAGGGTAAGGATCGTTCAAAAATATGGCAAAAAAGAAAGCAGTAAAAGTGTCCGAAGCCGCGAATAGGAATAATATTCGTGATGGTCTACAAGTTCTTCGTTCGTACAGGCGTCGAACTGTTGTTTGGCCTGCTGTTTTACTAGTCAATGAGTTTGAATTCAAATGCACCCTCTATGATATATCCCTTGGTGGCGTTCGTCTCAAACTTGATTTACCACTGGCGACAGGTGCGAAGGTGAAAATTAAAATTAAAAATTTTGAGTTTACTGAGGCATTGGTCTCATGGCACGCCGATGATTTTGTTGGTCTCAGATTTATTGAAGATGCCGAGCAAATAAAAGACCTTCTCGGCGAGTATGCGCAAAGCTTAGACTAGGAACGTCTGCGCTTGGGCACAGATATCTTGCTATTTACTGCACTTATAGGATAAACAACACCCTGTCAGATGGCTGGAAGATCGCTGCTGTATTTTTATGAATACAGGAGAGGAAAGTCCGGGCACCACGGAAGAACGGTGCTGGTTAACGACCAGCGAAGGTGACTTCAGGGAAAGTGCCACAGAAAGCAAACCGCCAGCCTCGGCTGGTAAGGGTGAAAGGGTGCGGTAAGAGCGCACCGCCTTTCTGGTGACAGAAAGGGCATGGTAAACCCCACCGGGTGCAAAATCGAATAGGAACGACTGGCTTCGGCCGCTTATCTTTCGAAGTGTCGTTCGGGTTGATTGCAAGAGGCCGTTGGCAACAACGTCCCTAGATGAATGATCTTACAGGTGGGAAACCACCGGACAGAACCCGGCTTATAGGCCATCTGACCTTTTTTAAAGTTCGCGCGCCAATATTTTTTCTATGGATTTGATTCTGCTTCATTGATAACATCCCAGCAATTAATGAAACAATAAGAAGGTGTATGGGATGTTATTCTTCAGAAACATGGTGATGGCATTGGCAACAGTGACTGTTTTGACGCTTCCTGCTCTGGCAGCAGGTGGCCTTACAATAAAACAGATTACGGAAAATGGCAGTCTTAGTGGGTCGGTGCCGAGTGGACTTAAGTTTTCGCCGGACGGTGCCCGTGTCACATTTCTGAGAAGTAGTCCTGAAAATTCGCGGGTTCTTGATTTGTGGGAATATAATATCGCAGATAAAACGGCGCGGCTTCTGGTCAAGGCGAGCGATATCACCGGGGGGGCAGAACAGCTATCTGAAGAAGAGCGTGGTCGCCGCGAGCGCATGAGAATTACAAACCTGGGAATTGTCGATTTTTCCTGGTCGAAGGATGGAAAGAAACTTTTGTTCCCGCTGGGAGGAGACCTTTTTGAATATTCTCTTGATAGTAGTTCTACTAATCGCCTGACAAATAATGATGAATATGAACTGGACAGTCGCTTTTCCCCGCAAGGAAACTATGCCTCATATATTGAAGGTAATAATATTCATATAGTAGACGTGAATAGCAAAGCCCATAAAACATTAACCACTTCTTCTTCGCCTACAGTAAAAAATGGTGTGGCGGAGTTTGTGGCGATGGAAGAAATGGACCGCGATACTGGCTATTGGTGGTCAGAAGATGAAAAATATATTGCCTATATCCAATTTGATGAAAAAAATATTGATGAACGTGGGCGTTATGAAGTGGTACGTGATGGGTTTAACGTTTTAAAGGAAAGATATCCACGTGCCGGAACCAACAATGTCACTGTCAAGCTTGGCATCATGAATATCGAAACCGGTGAAACCAAATGGGTCGACCTTGGTGATAATGAAGATATTTATATTCCACGCGTCAGTTGGGTTCCAAATAGCAGCGGTATTTTTTATCAAATTGAAAACCGTGAACAAACAAGACTTTCTCTTAACTTTGCCAATGCGCAGACAGGGCAGAACCGAAATGTACTTGTGGAGCAGTCTGACACATGGATCAATTTAAATCACAGCTTAAAATTCCTTAAAAACGGAGTGGAATTTTTATGGCAGTCGGAGAGATCTGGTTACAACCATATTTATCACTATAAAAATGATGGAACTTTGATAAACCAATTGACCGATGGTGACTGGGTCGTAAGCGGTGCGGTTAAAGTGTCTGAACAAAATGTCTATTTCTCTGCCAATGCTACTGATTATTTGGAGCGTCATCTTTATATGGTCCCACTTGACAGTAATAAACAGACAAACCCGAAAAAAGTTTCAACCAGAGAGGGATGGCATGTCGTTACGTTTTCTAAAGAAGGAGATAGATATATTGACCGTTTTTCAACGCCTGACCAACCCACTCAGGTCGCTATCCATAATCTAAGTGGAGAGCGTGAAATGTGGATTGAGGAAAATAGGCTTGATGGTAATCATCCTTACTATCCTTATCTGGATCAGCATATTAGCCCGGAATTTGGTACCGTGAATAATAAGCATGGTGATGTATTGCATTACCGCATGTATAAACCGGTGAATATGGAGGCGGGTAAAAAATATCCGGTGATATTTGCGCTTTATGGCGGACCTGGGTCTCAATTGGTCAAAAAATCCTGGGGTGACCCACTCCATCAGGTTTGGGCACAGGACGGCTATGTTGTCTTTACACTCGACAACCGCGGCACCAGCAACAAGGGCACGAAATTCGCTGGTGCGCTCTATCATCATATGGGTGAAGTCGAGGTAGAAGATCAGGTCGCGGGGGCTGAGTATCTGAAAACACTCGATTTTATTGACAGTGGTAAAATGGCGGTGCAAGGGCACAGTTACGGCGGATATATGGTACTCATGAGTATGTTCAAAGCGTCTGACGTTTTTAAAGTTGGTGTTGCAGGTGCACCTGTAACGGACTGGCGTCTGTATGATACTCATTATACTGAACGTTTTCTTGGACATACAAATGGTGATGACAACGCATATGAGAAAAGTAGTGTTTTTCCGTACATTGATGGTTTGAAAGGTAATCTTCTTATTTTGCACGGACTTGCTGATGATAATGTACTTTTCAATCACACGAGTATGCTGATCGATGAAATGCAGCAGCGCGCTGTACAATTCGACTTCATGGCCTATCCCGGTCAAACACATCGCTTGGGGGCGGATAGAATGAGAAAACGGCATGTTTATGAAACTCAGAAAAGATATTTTGACGACCATCTTAAGTAGCGATGTACCCAAGAAGTAAACTATTTATTAACTTGAACGAATTATTCTGCTTATTGGAGAATTCTGGTTAGGATGATGAATGCCTATAAATGAAGTGAAAAATATTTTGAAGTCGATGCGTAAGCACAACCGGAAAGCAATCGTGCTTCCTGCTGAGCTTGACATTGAAGGCCAGCACATCGATTGTACTGCATACGATATCTCACTAGGTGGCGTGCGGCTTAAGGTAGGTGCTCCCCTGAGCGAAAATTCCCGTGTCATTGTGAAGATAAAAGATAAGCTTCATCAGGCCGCGAAGGTCGTTTGGTATGCAGAAGGGTTTGTCGGTCTTCATTTTAAAGAGGCCCCCAATAATATAAAGTCGAATTTGGGTGTTCTCGCAACTCACTTAAACTAAGAAGAAGCAGGGGGCTTTATTTTTCATGTGCTTTTAGCACTGGATTGACGTAAATTAAAAAAGTTAAAAGCAGGAACATGATAATTAAATTGAACACTGAATTTCAAAAAAGAAAAAGCAATCGCCAGAAAGTGCTGATCAAATCGAAAATTGATGTTGGTAGTTACTATTTTGATGCGGTCGCCTATGATCTGTCTCTCAGTGGAGCGAAAATTAAGCTTAACCTTCCCCTGGAACGCGGTTCAGATTTTTTAATTACTTTTAAAGATTTAAGCGATATCCCCTCTAAAGTTTCCTGGGTCAATAACGGTTTTATTGGCCTTGAATTCTCTTATTCGCCGGATAGGGTCAAGGAAATATTTGGCTCCTTGGGTGACCGTCTCGACTGATCATAGTCAGATGATGCCGATTCTCTAATATTTTCCGAGTCTTTAGCCTGTTTTTGGGGCAATTCCAATATTTTACCATGGCTTACCCATCAAAACCCATTTGATGGGTTTTTTGTCATGGCGGTTTTTGCTGATTGTTGAAATTCATATTATGATAATAACATGCTGTAATTAAATGATATTATTAATTTATGAGTATAAATTAATGGATTGTTAACCCCATGTAACTAACATTAAATTCCATTGACGGGCATAAAAACCCATGATATTCCATTTAGAGGATAAAAGTGGGGCAAAAGCCTGCAGCAATCTGAATTTTTATGTAAACAAAATTTTTGGGCGACAATATGCCGTTATTTATGTCGAAATATACCAATAAGGTGGATCAAAAGGGCCGGGTCTCTGTCCCAGCTCAATTTCGTGCTGCGCTACCTTCTGGGTTCCAAAAATCAATTGTTATGTATCAAGCGGTCAACCATGAAGCCATTGAATGCTGCGACCTTCTTCATATTGAAAAAGTAAATGACAGCCTCGAAGGGTTCGCGCCATATTCTGATGAGCATGATGAATTTAGTCTCGCCCTTATGTCGGGACTGGTTGAGCTTAGCTTTGATGGTAATGGCCGGATCATCTTACCTCAGGAGCTGATGGAATTTGCTGGCATAACGGAGTCAGCGACTTTCGCCGGTAAAGGTAAAACCTTTCAAATATGGGAACCTGAAGCGTTCAAACGCGAGCTTGATATAGCGCGCACTAAAGTCAAAGAAAAAAGAGATCTTTTGAAGTTCAGATTCGAAAAAGCCAAGGGAGAGAATGATGATCGCTCCTAGCTCCGCCCATGAGCGAAACACTGTCTCACAAGATCATATCTCCGTCATGCTCGATGAAGTGCTTGAAGCGCTAAACCCAGAAAATAACAAAGTGTATGTCGACGGAACATTTGGTGCGGGTGGCTACAGCCGCGCGATACTTCAAAAGGGTGTTTCCATGCTTTGGGCTATCGATCGTGACCCGACTGTGGTTGAGGCAGCCGATTTGCTTAAGAATGAATTTAAGGGGAAATTTCAGCTTCTTGAGGGTTGCTTTTCGGATATGGAAAAGCTCCTTAAAGCCAATGGCCAGGATTATGTGGACGGCATCGTGCTCGATATTGGTGTGTCCTCCATGCAGCTTGATCAAGCGGAGAGAGGTTTTTCATTCATGAAAGATGGGCCGTTGGATATGCGGATGGGACACCAGGGCCAAACGGCTGCGGATGTCGTTAATGAAATGGACGAAGAAGAGCTGGCAAACATTATTTATCGTTACGGTGAAGAGCGCGCGTCGCGCCGGGTAGCGAAGGCAATCGTTGAGGCCCGGACGGAAAAAAACTTTGATCGTACGCTTGAGCTTTCGAGGGTTGTGGAAAAAGCGGTTGGCGGACCTAAATATAAAAAAGGTAAGAGACAAATTCATGGCGCGACCAGAACATTTCAGGCGCTGCGGATTTATGTCAACGATGAGCTTGGCGAATTGAGAAGAGGGCTGGAAGCCGCCGAAAGAATTCTGGCCCCGGGTGGTCGGCTTTGCGTAGTCACATTTCATTCTCTGGAAGATAGGATCGTCAAGGAATTTTTCAAGCTGAAAAGTGGTGATATTTCACGCGGCTCGCGTCATATGCCTGCGCGTGGCACGGATATGCCCGAACCAACATTTGAGATGATGTATCGCGGCGGCAAAAAAGCATCAGCAGACGAAATAAAAATAAACGTTCGCTCGCGGTCAGCAAAGCTGAGAGCAGCGGTGCGCACCGATGCACCTGCTTGGGCACAGGAGGAAAAGAATGATTAAGATATTTGCAGCATTTGCAATTTTGACGGTAATGATTTCTACAGCGTCTGTTTATAATCTCAAACAGACAACCTACGACCTTGAGGAAAAAAAGCGGGATATCAGCGCACAAATATTGATGGACCGCGAAGCGATTAAGGTTTTGAAAGCGGAAATGTCTTATCTGTCGAGGCCGGAACGTCTTGAGCGTCTCAGTCGTCGCCATCTCGCACTCGCTGCGACGACAACGGACCAACTTGCCACAGATGTAGAGGCTCTAACGGTACGGGACAATATTCAGATGGCAAATCTACCAGTTGATAATTTTCAGCTTCTTCTACCCCGGCAGAAACCGGATCCAAAGGTCGCAACCAGAAATAATGGAAATGTCCGCATGGTAAGCCTCAGTCAACCAGTGAAGAAAGAACAAGTGACTGAGTTGCCGAAAGAAGATGTTAGTCAACAAGGTTTGTATGCGCGTATTTTGGCAAAAATAGGTAATTAAGAATAGGGAAACAATAAGTGAAGCCAATTGACTTGCGAGTGGAGGGAATGCGCCAAGGTGCGATTGAAGTTGCCCGAAACCGAATAATTTTTGTGATGGCTTTATTCACTTTGGGTTTTTTAATGCTCGTGGTGAAACTAATTTCGGTCGGTGTTTTTCAGGCTGATAGTTCGTCCTATTACCGCACAGGAAATGCCAATAATTCCCTATTGATGGCGCGGGCGGATATTGTTGATCGCAACGGAGTTATTCTCGCCACCAACCTCAAAACTCCTTCGCTTGCCGTTTCAAAACGGAATTTGAAGTCACCTCCTGAAGAAATCGCAACAAAAATTGCGGCTATCTTCCCTGAACTTACTTATGACGATGTTATGAAAGTTCTAAATGCTAAGGGCAATCACGGCTGGATAAAGCGCAGATTAACACCCAAGCAACTTCATGCTGTCAAACAGATCGGCGATCCGGGTCTTGAGACTTCAGATGCTGAAAAGAGAATTTACCCACATGGTAGGTTGTTTGCACATGTTCTTGGAGCGCTAAATATTGATAACAAGCCCCTTTCTGGTGTGGAAGCATATTTTGATGGAGATTTATCAGATCCGACAAAATCGGAAGAACCTCTAGTTCTTTCCCTTGATATAAAGCTTCAGCACATTCTCAATCAGGAGCTTTCTGTATATAAGGAAAAATTTTCGGCGCTTGGAGCGGCCGGAATTATTCTTGATGTTAGAAGTGGTGAAGTTCTAGCACTTTCTTCGTTGCCTGATTTTGATCCGAACGACGGAAAAGGCCCACTTTCAAAGTTTGAGCTTAACAAGGTATTGCAAGGTACTTATGAACTGGGCTCAGGGTTTAAAACATTTACGATTGCTTCTGGTCTTGAAAATAACGTGATTGATTTATCCGACGGTTATGATGCGACTGACCCAGTGAGGATTGGCGGTTTCACTATTCACGATGACCATCCTAAAAAACGCTGGTTAAATGTGCCGGAAATATTCGTCTATTCATCCAATATTGGTACTCTTAAATTGGCGCAGGATATTGGTGTTGAGCGACAACAAGAATTTTTCGAAAAATTAGGACTATTCAAAGAAACCGACATCGAGGTTTATGAAAAAACCAAGCCGCAACTTCCCAGTCAATGGGGACCAACTGAACTTGCAACGACTGCTTACGGTCACGGGATCGCTGTAACACCATTGCATTTGGCTAGTGGCGTCGCTGCTATGGTAAATGGCGGACGCCTTAATCCTGCCACCTTGCTAAGGAAAGATGATACGCAAATCGGGGGTGTTACCCTGTCTTTATCAGGCGGAGTGGATGATGTTGCTTTCACTCAGGTTATTTCACCCAATAACAGCGAGATAATGAGAAATTTGCTTCATCTTGTTGTGGAATATGGAACTGGAAAGAATGCGAAAGTGGATGGCTATTTAATAGGCGGTAAAACAGGAACCGCTAATAAGGCGTTTGAGAACCGAAAAGGATATAGCAAGAAGGCTGTGATTTCGTCGTTCATCTCCGTTTTTCCTATTGATGATCCAAAATACCTGATCTTTGCAATGCTGGATGAGCCGAAGGGTATCAAAGAAACATTCAACCTAATCTCGGCTGGGATGACGGCGGCGCCAATGGTTGGAAATATAATTCGTCGCGTTGGACCCTTAATGGGGATAGCGCCGACGCAAACTGATGAAATTGAATTTGAAGATTTAATGTTGGTGTCCGGAACGAGAGAATGAAACTCAGAGAATTACTAGATAGTGATTATGATGGAGCAGATGTTGAAATTTGCGGCATCACCGCGGATAGCCGAAAGGTAGAACCCGGCTATATGTTTGTGGCGCTTCCCGGTCTGGTATTTAATGGTGTCGACTTTATCGATGATGCTATTGCTGCGGGTGCTGCGGCAATTTTGGCCATACCAGAAGTCAAGATAGATAATGACGATGTTGTTTGGATACTTGACGAATATCCTGGTCGAATTTTCCCTCATATTGTATCGAGGTTTTTCAGCGCGCAGCCGGAAAATATTGCCGCTGTTACAGGTACAAATGGCAAAACATCGGTTGCATTTTTTACTCAGCAAATCTGGAAACAATTTGGTATAAAAGCGGCGTCTGTTGGGACGCTGGGAATCCAGTCGGATGATTACCAGAAATACACCGGACTTACTACGCCCGATCCGGTTGTTATTCATAAGGCACTTAGCGACCTTTGTGATCAGGGGGTCAATCATGTGGTATTTGAAGCATCAAGTCATGGGCTCGATCAACGCAGGCTGGACGGGCTTAACATTTCCGCCGCAGCATTTACCAATCTGACGCATGACCACTTGGATTATCACAAGACAGAAGCTGAATATTTTAACGCCAAAAAGCGCCTGTTTAGTGAAATTCTCAAACCGTCTAAAACGGCGGTACTCAATGTCGATAGCCCGCTCGTTCGTGAGGTTCAAAAAATTTGCCAAGCCAAAGGCCATAAAATTATCACCGTTGGGCACGATGATGGTGACATCAGACTGCTGAATCAACGCACCTCTTCGTCGGGTCAGGAAATTACCGTGACTTATGAAGGTGAGATTTATGATATTTCGCTGCCTCTTGTGGGTCATTTCCAGGCCATCAACGCCTTGATGGCGGTTGGGCTTGTTATTGGTTGTGGTGGAAATGCGGATAAGGCATTTAAGGCTCTTTCCTACCTTCGCCCTGTGCGGGGCCGTATGGAGCAGGCCGGACGTCATCCCAGCGGCGCGCGCATTTATGTCGATTATGCACACACACCGGATGCTCTTGATACGGTGCTGCGGGCACTTAAGCCACATGTTAAAGGTCGACTTTCCGTTATCTTTGGTTGTGGTGGGGACCGTGACAAAACCAAACGCAAAGTTATGGGCGAAATCGCATGTGGACTGGCAGATCGGGTATATGTCACTGACGATAATCCGCGCTCAGAAGATCCTATGGATATTCGAAATGAAATTTTAAAAGGCTGTCCAACTGGTCATGATGCCGGTGAACGGTCTGCTGCTATTGAACATGCGGTTCGCGAACTTGACGCGGGGGATATTCTGCTTGTCGCGGGTAAAGGGCACGAGCAGGGACAAACTATTGGTGATCATGTGTTTGACTTTGATGATGTATCGGTTGTGCGCTCGGCCATAGCGGCTCTGGAACAAAGCGAGCCGGAAAATAGAAAAACGGGAAATTAGAAAGACCTATTGGAATGAGTTTGCTACCTCTATGGACATCACATGAATTGGAAACAGTTTTCGGCGTTAACATTGCCGCGCGCTGGAATTCCTATGGCGTTTCCATTGATAGTAGAACCGTTGAGAAAGGGGATTTATTCTTTGCTCTTTCGGGTCCAAATTTTGATGGTCATGGATATGTGAAATCTGCATTGGATGGTGGGGCCGCAGGTGCGGTGGTTAGCAAAAGTGTCGACGGTATACCAGCGGATAAATTGATTATTGTTGAAGATGTTATGGCGGCACTTGTCACACTTGGAAAAGCGGGACGCAGCCGCGTTAGTGCCCCGATTATCGCGGTAACGGGTAGTGTCGGCAAAACAGGCACTAAAGAAGCGTTGAAGGCGGCTCTTTCTAGGCATAAGAAAACGCACGCCAGTGTATTAAGTTACAATAATGATGTTGGGGTTCCGCTCTCTCTGGCACGGATGCCGTATGATGCCGAATATGGTATTTTTGAAATGGGAATGAACCATTCGGGTGAACTGGCCGAGCTTGTGAAACTGGTTCGCCCTGACGTGGCTATTGTTACCACTGTTGAGCTGGCCCATAGCGAGTTTTTTGAAAATGTAGAGGAGATCGCAGACGCCAAGGCGGAAATATTTACGTGTATGAATGAAGGCGGTATTGCGGTGCTCAATTATGACAATCCCCATTTTGAACGCCTTAAGAGAAAAGCGGAAGAGGCGGGTGTCGGTAAAACTATTTCCTTCGGCAACAGTGAACAGGCTGATGTGAGGTCTCTAAGGTACTTTTTCCATGATACATGCAGCTGTGTAATCGCTGATATTATGGGTAAGGTTATGACCTACAAAGTCGGCATGCTTGGCTATCATTGGGTTATGAATTCGCTGGCTGTTTTGGCAGCGGTTGACGCTGTCGGTGCAGATCTTGGATTAAGTGGACTTGGCCTTGCTGAACTTCAACCACTTTCTGGACGTGGGCGCCGCGAGCGCATCTATTTTGATATTGCAACAGAAGCGTCGTTTTTACTCATTGATGAAAGTTACAATGCAAATCCGGCAAGTATGGCGGCGGCCATTAAAACGCTTGGTCAATGTGAAAATAGTGACTTTGGCCGAAAAATAGCCGTGCTTGCTGATATGGGTGAGCTTGGTGAACAGGCGGAACAGCTCCACCGAAAACTTGGCCCAGTACTTGATGATGCCGACGTTGATCATCTTTTTGTTGTTGGTAAGCATATGAAGCAGCTGGCGGATTTTGTCGTTTATAATCATCCGGGGATCAATGTGAGTTATTTTAATGATAAAACGGCATTGGAGCGGGCACTTCTACACGACATTCATGACGGCGATGTGATTATGATCAAAGGGTCTAACGCCGCGAAAATGTCAACAACGGTTGAGGCTTTGCAAAAACTTGATGTTTATCAGGATAAGCAGGCGGTAAGTGGATAATGGAAAAAAGGTAAGATAAAGAATGCTGTATCATCTTTTAACATCGCTCAGCGATGACTATACCTTCTTAAACGTCTTCAATTATTTGACGTTTCGGACCGGAATATCATTGTTTACGGCCTTCGTGATAAGTTTTCTGTTTGGGCCAAAAGTTATTTTTATGCTCAAGGCAAAGCAAACAAAAGGCCAACCTATCCGCGATGATGGTCCTGAAAGTCACATTCTGACGAAGCAGGGCACTCCTACTATGGGTGGGTTTTTGATTCTGCTTGGTTTGAGTTCGGGCACTCTACTCTGGGCTGACCTTTCTAATCATTATATATGGGCCTGTTTGCTGGTGACGACCGGATTTGGTTTTATCGGCTTTCTAGATGATTACGCAAAAATCACGCGTTCAAGCACTGCGGGAGTGTCGGGACGGGTAAAATTACTTCTTGAGATTGTGATTTCAGTTGGTGCGGTGCTTATTATCATGGACGCCGCTGGCCCAGAGTATGGTGATAAACTGGCACTACCATTTCTTAAAGATGTTTTGATTGATTTAGGCTGGCTAATGGTACCGTTTGCTATGTTTGTGCTTATTGGTGCTTCCAATAGTGTCAACCTGACCGATGGATTGGATGGACTGGCAATCATGCCAGTGATTATTGCATCCGGCACTTTTGCAATTATCGCCTATGTTGTCGGCAATACGGTTTATTCAGATTATTTGAACCTTACCTATATTGAAGGAACAGGGGAACTTGCCGTGTTTCTAGCTGCCATTATTGGCGCAGGACTTGGATTTCTCTGGTTTAATGCGCCGCCCGCGATGATCTTTATGGGTGATACAGGAAGTCTTTCACTTGGCGGTGCGCTGGGCGCGGTTAGTGTTATTACCAAACATGAAATAGTGCTTGCCATTGTTGGTGGTCTTTTTGTGCTTGAAACCGTGTCGGTTATTGTTCAGGTGGTATCTTTCAAACTTACAGGAAAACGCGTTTTCAGAATGGCGCCGATTCATCACCATTATGAGAAAAAAGGATGGGCAGAGCCGACCATCGTTATTCGCTTTTGGATCATTGCGGTCCTGCTGGCGCTAATCGGTCTTGCGACATTAAAATTAAGGTAACTGGGAATAATGAGCAGTTTTTCAAGAACAGACAATAGTATTATCAGCACCTGGTGGTGGACAGTGGACCGCTGGCTTTTGATGTCAATTGCGCTGCTGATCACCATTGGTATTGTCCTCGTGTTTGGGGCAAGTCCGGCGGTGGCGGAAAAACTGCATCTTTCAAGTTTTCATTTCGTCCAGAGACAGTTGATTTTTCTTGGTCTATCAGGCTGTGTCATGTTTGGGGTTTCGCTTATGTCTCCAACGATGGTGCGGCGATTTGGCGTTGTTTTATTTGGCGTTTGCCTGCTGCTTCTTGTCGCTACTCTTGTGATGGGAGTGGAAGCAAAGGGAGCACGCCGCTGGATTCAGATAGGCTCTTTTACTTTACAGACTTCGGAGTTTATGAAACCGGCTTTTATTATTTTTACTGCGTGGATGTTTTCTGAAAGCCAGAGGGTGCAAGGTTTTCCTGGGTGGCCCATATCAATGGCGTCATGCGCCGTGGTTATCGCACTTCTTATTTCGCAGCCTGATCTGGGCCAGAGCGTGCTTGTGGCCGGTGTCTGGGGTATCCAACTGTTCATGGCTGGACTTGCATGGATTTGGGTTGGTGGTCTGGTGGCACTGGCATTTGTCGGCTTGATTGTCGCTTATTTCGCGCTTCCGCATGTTGAAAAAAGAATTGATGGTTTCCTGTTTCCACAACCGGGTGGAAATTATCAGGTGGACCAATCGTTAAATGCATTTAAAAACGGTGGCCTTCTCGGTCAGGGGCCAGGTGAGGGCGTGGTTAAAATGCGCCTTCCGGATGCGCACTCCGATTATATTTTTGCTGTGGCAGGTGAAGAGTTTGGGGTAGTGGTTTGTCTGCTTATAATACTGATATTTGCCGTGATTGTGGTTAGGGGCTTTGTTAATCTTTTGAAAGAACAAGACATGTTCACGGTTCTCGCGGTGGCGGGGCTTCTTATCCAGTTTGGTGCTCAAGCCTTTATCAATCTTGCAGTGAATCTAGCGATTATCCCGTCAAAAGGAATGACATTACCGTTTATCAGCTACGGCGGTTCATCGATGCTATCGCTTTCAATTGGTATGGGCATGATCCTGTCACTGACGCGGCGTTACAGCCAATATAAACCTGGTCAGACAAATCTTTCATGGGGGCACAGATGATCAGACGGCGCACCAGTCATATTGTTTTGGCGGCTGGCGGCACAGGTGGCCACATGTTTCCTGCTCTAGCGTTGATGGAAGAGCTTATGGACCGGGGCCATAAAGTGACACTGATCACTGACAAGCGCGGGCTAAAATACCGCAAGATGTTTAAAGGTATCAAGATTTACGAAGTCGGCAGCGCGTCCTTCGCTGGTAAAGGTATAATTGGAAAAATACTATCAGTCCCAAAAATTGTTGCAGGTGTGTTTGAGGCGAGGTCAATCCTTAAAATGATTGGCGCAGGTGCGGTTATCGGATTTGGTGGATATCCGTCATTTCCGACGATCCGCGCGGCGCTCTCAATGGGTATTCCTACTGCGTTGCATGAACAAAATGCCGTTCTTGGTAAGGTTAACCGTTTTATGGCCAAATCGGTTGATGCGGTGGCGCTTTCATTTGAAGATACGAAAAAGGTCAACTGGCACCAGAATAAATATACGGCGGTTACGGGAAACCCTGTGCGCAAGGAAATTGTCGAAGTGGGTGATCTTTATTATCCAACACTTGGTGATGATCGCATTTTTAGAATTCTTGTGATCGGTGGCAGTCAGGGTGCAAAAATTTTTAGTGAAGTGGTGCCACAAGCGGTTTCAACCTTGCCACGGGCCTCGCAGCGGCGCTTGCAAATTACCCAGCAGTGCCGTGAAGAAGATATCGAAGCGGTACGCGCACTTTATGCGGATACGAAAATTGCCGTGGAACTGACCACCTTCATCGAAGATTTGCCAACTTGCCTTCGTTGGGCCCATCTAGTGATCGGTCGCGCTGGTGCATCAACCATCTCGGAGCTGACAGCGGCTGGCAGGCCGGGAATTCTTGTTCCCTATCCCTATGCGACCGATGATCATCAAACGGCTAATGCAAAAGAAATTGTCACTAATGGAGGTGGCTGGATTTATAAAGATAGTGAGTTTAACGCCAAGACGCTGGCAAAAGTTCTCCAGCGTATGGCCCGCCACCCCAATGAAGTTTGGGCCGCGGCTGAACAGTCAAGAAAAATAGGAAAGCCTTATGCCGCCAATGATCTGGCCGATATCGTCGAACGATTGGCGCTCGTCAAAGGTGATAGAAGTTTTGTCAAAGTGAATGACATCAAAGAAGGTATCGAGAACGAAGGATTAAGAGCCGAACAATGAGCAATGAAATCAGATCAAACAATATTGGTCACCCGGTAAATATTGGCACATTACATTTTGTCGGTATCGGCGGTATCGGCATGAGTGGCATCGCCGAGGTGATGCATAATTTTGGCTATAAAATCCAAGGCAGTGATATCTCTGAAAATGCCAATGTTGAACGTCTTCGAAAACTGGGTATCAAGATTTTTGTTGGACAACGCGAAGAGAACCTTGACGGCGCTTGGGGTATTGTTGTCTCCACTGCGATTAAGCCGGATAATCCGGAAGTGGTTGCCGCGCGGGCCTTGAAAATGCCGCTGATTAGGCGTGCTGAAATGCTTGCTGAACTGATGCGGTTAAAGTGGTGTGTTTCTGTCGCGGGTACTCACGGTAAAACGACGACTACGACGATGGTTTCCGCTGTTCTTGATGAGGCAAATTTTGATCCGACGGTGATTAACGGTGGTATCATCAATGCCTATGGGACCAATGCCCGTCTAGGCGAAGGTGACTGGATGGTGGTGGAAGCTGATGAGAGCGACGGCACATTTATCAAGATCCCTTCTACGGTCGCGGTGGTCACTAATATAGATCCGGAGCATTTAGATTTCTACGGAGACTTTGAAAATGCCAAGGCGGCTTTTGAAACATTTGTTGAAAATGTGCCTTTTTATGGATTTTCTGTGATGTGTATCGATCATCCGGAAGTCCAGGCGCTGATTGGTAAAATTATTGATCGCAGAATTGTAACCTACGGCTTTAGCTTGCAAGCAGAAGTGCGTGGGACAAACGTGTCCTTTAACGAAGGATCAGCGCATTTTGATGTTGAGATTAGCAACCGCAAGGATGACAGTGTCATAGTGCTTGAAAATATAACGATGCCCATGCCCGGGCGTCATAACATCTCAAATGCGCTGGCGGCGATTGCAGTTTCCCATGAGCTTGGAATCTCATCAGATGTGATCCGCAGGACATTTTCGAAATTTTCAGGTGTCAAGCGCCGCTTCACACTTGTTGATAAAGTGGATGGTATAACCATCGTAGATGACTATGCCCATCATCCCGTTGAAATAGCGTCAGTTTTAAGTGCTGCGCGCGAAGCGTATAATGGTCGGGTTATTGCCGTCATGCAGCCGCACAGATATACACGGCTTGAGAGCCTTTTTGATGAATTTTGCGCCTGCTTTAACAATGCGGACACCGTAATTGTGGCACCAGTTTTTGAAGCGGGTGAACAGCCCATAGAAGGGGCAGATCAAGATGCACTTGTCAGCGGTCTTCAACGCTCTGGCCATAGAGGAGTGGTTAAAATAGCCAGCCCCGAAGAACTGCCAAAAACCATCTCCGAAATCGCCGAAAACGGTGATCTGGTGATCTATCTCGGCGCGGGAAGTGTCAGCTCGTGGGCTTATGCACTGCCGGATGCGCTCAAGGAGGTAAGAACCTGATGACCGCTGAGCCGCAGCATATATCTGTTGAGAAATTCGTACCCGAGGTGCGTGGCAAGATCGAATTTGATGCTCCGATCGCGAAGCTTACGTGGTTTCGTACGGGCGGTAATGCTGATGTTTTATTCACACCTGAAGACGAAGAAGATCTGTGTGATTTCCTAAGAGTTCTGCCTGCGGATGTGCCGGTGTTGCCACTGGGGGTTGGTTCAAATTTGTTGATACGCGACGGGGGTATTGAAGGTGTCGTTATTCGCTTCGGCAAGAAATTTTCGCAGATCGTTATCGAGGATAATCTTGTCACAGCGGGGGCTGGCGCGCCGGATATTGCGGTGGCCAATGCTGCGCTTAAACACGGACTTGGTGGTCTTGAATTTTTACGGGGTGTGCCTGGTACTGTGGGTGGTGCTTTGAAAATGAATGCGGGTGCTTACGGCGCTGAAGTGAAAGATATATTTAAAATGGCGACAGCGGTTGACCGATCAGGGAAACGCCATCAGCTTGAACTAAATGATATGGGATTTTCTTATCGCCACACTGATGTGCCAGATGATTTTATATTCACTGGCGCCACATTCAAAGGGATGCCAGAAGAAGTAACATTAATAAAAGAACGCATGGATGACATCGGTGAAGCACGCGAGGAAAGTCAACCACTTCGCACTCGTACTGGTGGCAGCACCTTTAAAAATCCAGAGGGTCTATCGGCTTGGAAATTGGTTGACGGCGCTGGTTGTCGCGGTCTTCAAATTGGTGGTGCGAGGGTTTCTGAAAAGCATTGTAATTTCCTGATTAACGAGGGCGAGGCCACATCGAGAGATATTGAAGATTTGGGTGAAGAGGTTCGCCGCCGTGTTATGAATAATTCCGGTGTCAAGTTGCAGTGGGAAATTAAAAGAGTGGGGCGGAAGATATGAACAAGTTTTCTCATGTCTGTGTTCTAAAAGGCGGCTGGTCAAGCGAACGGGAAGTCTCGCTGGTGAGTGGCGCGGCAATTGCCGCCGGGCTTCGGGAAGCTGGTTATGATGTTACTGAAGTGGATGTTGACCGAAATATATATAGCGTCCTTGAGGACCTGAAGCCCGATGCGGTATTTAACGGCCTTCATGGAACATGGGGTGAGGATGGCTGTGTCCAGGGCCTTCTTGAGATAATGAATATTCCTTATACCCATTCAGGAGTAAAGGCGTCAGCACTGGCTATGGATAAAATTCTTTCAAAAAAACTATATCAAACGGTTGGTATTCCCTGCGCGGAAGATAAAATTGTCAAATGTGACGATCTTTTTGGACAAGATCCTATGCAACGACCTTTTGTTGTTAAGCCCTATAATGATGGATCAAGCGTTGGTGTGGTGATTGTTGCACAGGGTGATGAGTTTCACCAAGAAATTGATGGCCCGTGGAAGGATACGGACCAACTGATGGTGGAGAAATATGTACCGGGCCGAGAACTGACGGTTTCGGTGATGGGGGATAAGGCGCTTTGTGTTACAGAGTTGAGGCCCAAGAAGGGCTTTTACGATTATAAGGCAAAATACCAGGACGGAATGACCGACCATATTCTGCCGGCAGAGCTGTCGGATGATCAAACTGAACAATTGATGAAAATGGCATTAGATGCTCATAACATCCTTGGCTGCAGAGGGGTGAGCCGTTCAGATTTTCGAATGGACGGAGAGGATATTTATATCCTAGAGACCAACACCCAACCCGGTATGACGCCGCTTTCACTGGTGCCCGAACAGGCGAAACATCTGGGCATGAGTTTTAGTGAATTGGTCCATTGGATGATGGAGGATGCATCATGCGGGCGGTAAGGGATATGAAACCTGTCAAACAACAAACGGCCAAACGCGGCGAAAAGGAAGCCATCAGCCTGATGCGCCGCCGTAAAATAAAATCCGTGATGAGTGTTGTTTCGGCGTTGAGCATTTGCGCAGGCGTAATTGGTGCTATTTATATGTGGCGCAGTGGTACAGTTGTCGGCTGGATTAATGATGCCGAAGGTAAGGTCAGCGAAACACTTGTTGATGCCGGGCTTGTTGTAGAAGCGATTAATATCGTCGGCGAGAAGATTGTTTCTGAAGATATGATCATTGATGCCGCTCAGATTGATATAGGTGAAGCGCTTCTGGCGGTCGATATAGGAAGTGTGATTGAGCGGATTGAGCAGCTAAAATGGATCAATAAAGCGGCGGTCAGGCGAGAATTCTCAGGGGCTATCGTTATAAATATTCTCGAACATCAGCCGGCGGCTTTATGGCAGGTAGACAACAAGCTGTGGATTGTGTCAGACGAAGGCATCCAGATTGACGATGAAAACCTTGAGTATTTCACGCACCTTCCCATGATCAGCGGCGTAGGTGCTGAGGCGGAGCTTGAAAAGTTATTGGCGGCAGTTTCAACAAATAAGAACCTGTTTGAACGGGTTGAAACAGCAAGCTGGGTTGGTGGCAGGCGTTGGGATGTTTATTTAAAGAACGGCATAAAAATAATGCTGCCGGAAGACGCGATCGCAACTGCATGGCAAGACCTTGCTGAATTTGAGCAACAGGAACAGCTGCTCGCGCGCAATATTCTGGCGGTTGATTTTCGCGTTAAAGATAAGACAGTTGTTCGACTTACCCCGCAAGAAGCAGAACGAAGGCGCCTGCTCGCAAAGACCAGTGGCAAAGGGGAAAGTATTTAGATGCGTGATCAAACTATTGCCATTTTGGATGTCGGGAGCAGTAAAATTTGTTGCTTTATAGCAGAAGTGAGTGCCGAACAGGAGCGCCCGCGCGTTATCGGTATTGGTCACCGTGAAAGCAGAGGGCTCAATCTTGGTACTGTCGTTGATATGGAAGAAACCGAAAACGCTATTCGTACTGCTGTGGACGCTGCAGAAAAAATGGCTGGCGGCGATCCGATTGAAAATGTAACGGTCAATATTTCTTCAGGCGAGCCGCAATCGACCCAGCTTTGTGTTGAGGTCGAAGTGGCGGGTCATGAGATCAGTGACGGCGATATTGAACGGGTTCTTGATTTGGGACGGCATTATTTAAATGATCAGGAACGGTTCGTGGTCCACTCACGTCCGACCAGTTTTTCCATAGACGGTGTCGGCGGTGTCCGCGATCCAAAAGGTATGTTTGGTGAGAAGCTCGGTGTCGAAATGCATGTGACATCGGCGTCTTTAAGTCCGCTTCGAAATTTGCAAACCTGTATTAACAGGTGCCATCTTAATATGGTTGGGGTTGTGTTCTCTCCCTATGCGTCCGGGCTTTCCACGCTGGTTGCTGACGAGCTGGAGCTTGGCAGTATTTGTATAGATATGGGCGGCGGTGTTACCAGTATCGCTGCGTTTTTGGATAATGAATTTATTTACGGTGATATGATCCCTTACGGCGGTCATCATGTCACGAAAGATATCGCACAAGGACTGTCAACGCCACTACCTGCAGCGGAGCGTCTTAAAACATTATTCGGTAATTGTCTGTCCGGGGTATCGACCGTGCGCAATCAAATAGATGTAACGCAAATTGGCGATAGCGGACAGGAAAGTGTCACAACCATTCCAAGACGAATGCTGACGTCAATTATCGAACCACGGGTCGAAGAAATATTTGAAATTGTCAGAGATAAGATCAAGGCGGCCGGTCTTGAGAATACAGCCGGTCGAAGATTAATAATCACTGGTGGTGCCAGTCAACTTGGCGGTGTTGAGGAGCTGGCAAAGAAGGTGTTTAAATGCAATGTACGACTTGGCCGACCGCTCAATGTTGACGGGCTCGCAGATACGACTGCTGGAGCTGGTTTTGCAACGGGTGCCGGGCTCTTATTATATGCATCATTAAAGCCAGAAGAACTCCATTTTATGGAACAGAAGAAACCGAAGCAGGGTATTTTGGAAGGTATCAGCAATTGGTTTAAAGAGAACTTTTAGTATAAAGTAAACGTTATAGGTGTTAATTTCGCTGAATATTGGCGATATTTGATCTAAAACGACTCGGAACAGAAAAAAAACGACTCGGAATCATTTTTTTTTAGACAGCGCGAATCACTTGCTATAGAGTACCGTTAACTGTTTGTTAAAGAAGAATGAATCCTGATTTAACGAAAGATTGTTGGGAGGTTAAGATGACTATCGAATTTAAATCGCCGGAACTCACAGAACTTACGCCAAAGATTACGGTGTTTGGAGTTGGTGGTGCTGGTGGTAATGCTGTGAATAATATGGTGAATGCTGCGCTCAAGGGCGTGGACTTTGTCTGTGCGAATACGGATGCGCAAGCTTTAAGTCATTCACTGGCAGAACAGAAAATTCAGCTGGGCGCTGAGCTCACGCAAGGCCTCGGCGCGGGTGCAAGACCTGAAGTCGGAAAAGCAGCCGCCGAAGAGACCATGGATCTTATCATTGAGCATCTTGAAGGATGCCATATGGCCTTTATCACGGCTGGAATGGGTGGTGGTACCGGAACTGGTGCTGCGCCGACCATTGCAAAAATGGCTCGCGAAAAGGGAATCCTTACGGTTGGTGTGGTGACCAAGCCATTTCAGTTTGAAGGTGGCCGTCGTATGAAACTTGCCGAGGAAGGCATCGCTGAACTTTCAAAATATGTTGATACGCTGATCATCATTCCAAACCAGAACTTGTTTAGAATAGCCAATGAGCGCACCACGTTTGCCGATGCTTTTGCTATGGCGGACGAAGTGCTTCATTCGGGCGTGCGCGGTGTTACGGATTTGATGATGCTTCCTGGTCTTGTCAATCTTGACTTCGCTGATGTACGGACTGTGATGAGTGAAATGGGTAAGGCGATGATGGGTACCGGCGAAGCCGAGGGTGATAACCGAGCTCTTGAGGCGGCTGAAGCGGCGATCTCAAATCCATTGCTGGATGAGGTATCTATGCAAGGCGCTCAAGGCGTGCTTATCAATATCACAGGTGGTATGGATCTTACGCTCTTTGAAGTTGACGAAGCAGCAAACCGTATTCGTAGCGAAGTTGATCCTGAGGCTAATATTCTTGTCGGGTCTGCTCTGGACTCAAGCCTGGACGGTAAAATGAGAGTATCAGTTGTGGCTACCGGTATCGAAGCCAGTTCAATGCAAACTGAAGATATTCCGCAGAAAAAATATACCGCCCCGAAGCTGGAGACGCCTGAAGTTGAAGAGCAAGCAGACGCGGCTGAAGAACCGCATGCTGAAATTCAGGAAGAGCCACTTGAGCTTGTTGATGAAGTTGTTGATGAAGTTGTAGATGAAATCGAAGACGAGTCTGATGAAGTTGATATTACGGAAAATCGTGATGCCCCTTTCATCGCACCTGAGCCAAAACTACCGGAAGAATCTATTGAGATTAAAATGGCTGAGGAGAAAGATGATTTTGATCCTTACGCAGAAGCGGCACTTGCAAACATTGAGCCGCGGGAAAAGCCAAGACAAAAGCTAGGTTTGTTTCAGAATTTGCTCGGCACGAAGAAAGAGCCCCTTATTCAGCGTGAGCCAGTCCTTAAACAAGGTGATATGCTAAATGAGCCGAAAGGAAAGCTGACACTTGAGGTGCCAGAGCCCGTCCTGGAAGAGAAAATAATTGCCGAACCAGCTCCGGTCATTACCGAGGAGCCGATTGTTAAGAAAGAGGAGGACGATGATCATCTCGAAATTCCTGCCTTTCTGAGACGTCAGGCAAACTAGAATATTTGAATTATCACAAAAAAGGCGGTCAGATAAATGACCGCCTTTTTTTATGAGCTTTGAAGAGGGGTTAAATAATTCCGCGCTTCATTTGATCAAGTTCTATGGATTCGAACAGCGCTTTGAAATTGCCTTCGCCGAAACCATTATTTCCTTTGCGTTGAATAATCTCAAAGAAGATCGGACCAATTACTGTGTCAGTGAATATCTGAAGTAGGATACCTTCTTTCTTGTTGCCATCGATTAGGATGCGGCGTTTGCGAAGTTCTTCAATGTTTTCGTCGTGCTCGTCGATACGGTCATCGATAAGATCGAAATAAGTGTCAATAGTATCCTGAAGCGGCACATCGCGTGCTTTTAGGGTATCAACTGTTTTATAGATATCCTCCGTGTAAAGAGCGATATGTTGAATGCCTTCACCGCGATATTCGTTTAGATATTCAACGATTTGTGATTTGTCATCTTTTGACTCGTTAAGCGGAATATGAATTTTACCACAGGGGCTGGTCATCGCTTTGCTGGTCAGGCCAGTTTTCTGACCATCAATGTCGAAGAATTTTAGTTCCCTGAAATTAAAGATGCGTTCGTAAAAATCAGCCCAGTATCCCATCCGACCTGTGTAGACATTGTGAGTCAAATGATCGATAAATTCGAAGCCAGTATCAGCAATTTCAGTAACTTCATCATCATTGCAAGGTATAAAATCCACATCATAAATAGTGTTCTCGCCGTAGCGATCAACCAAATAAAGACGGCTGCCGCCGATGCCTTCAATGGCGGGAATATAAAGCTCCATAGGCGCTATATCCTGTGCAACAGGACTGGCACCGTTTGCGATGGCGTGATCATAGGCTTCTTTTGAATTTCTTACCCGAAAGGCCATAGCACATATGCTGGGGCCGTGGGCAAAAGCATAGCGCTGTGCAAAGCTGTTGGGTTCTGCGTTAATCAAAAAATTGACGCCGCCAGCTTTGTGTAAGGTTACATTTTTGGAGCGATGCTTCGCTATCATTTTAAATCCGAGTTGTTCAAACAGTTTTCTCAGTTGTTCTGGTTCGGGTGATGCGTACTCAATAAATTCAAATCCGTCGACGCCCATAGGATTTTCAAATAAATCAGCCATTTTTATTCCTTTATCTGTAATATAATGTAATTAATGGACTTATATACCAAATAAAGTGAAAAATGGTTTTTATATTTGTGTATTTTGTCATATAATTGAAAAAATAATTCATAATAAGCAGAGAAACGATATGAATGTTCCATTGGATCGCTCGGATATAAATATTTTGAATCTGATTCAAAAGGATGCGACACTCACAAATCAGGATATTGCCGACCTTACAGGGGTTTCCGCGACATCAGTATGGCGACGCATAAAAAACCTTGAAGATGTCGGCGTCATCAAGGGCACGGTGGCGTTACTTGATCAGAAAAAGACCAGCTTGAATGTGTGTGCCATTATTCATGTCAGGCTTAACCGCCACGGCGAAGACACGCGGATTGAATTCGAGAATTTTATCGCCAACAGACCAGAAGTTACGGAGTGTTACGCGATATTGGGAAAGCATGATTATGCGTTGACGGTTGTTGTTCCAGATGTAGAAAAATTTGAAAAATTTCTTGCTGGTCACCTTCTCAACCATCCAATGATCTCAGAATCTACAACCTACTTCACATTGAGGCAGGTGAAATATTCGACGGCGCTGCCCCTCAATTTAGATCAAAGCCTCTAATTTGCCCCAAACATAAAGGCTTCATCTTTTTCCTGGCAATCGAGAATACTCTGGGTGATTTCAAACATCAGTTGAAAGTAGCTATCCGGACCGGGTTCAAGATACTGACCAAGATGATCAACCACGCCGTAACCCGCCGTAGTGTCTCCCATAACCGCCATTGCGATGCGCGGATGTGTGCCAGGAATGGCAAGAACGCATGTTACGTTGCGCTCGGCAGCGATTTTTTTAAGTGCCGTTAGATGTTTGACACTTGGTGTTTCATCCGTATTGAGTTGGATAGCACCAAAACTTCTTAGCGAAAACGCTTTTTCATAATATTGAAATGCATCATGATAAACGATCATAGCACTATCACGAAGAGGCCGAAGTAGTTCGCGAATAAGTTCTTCCTGTTCGTATAATTCATTGATCAACAAATTGGCATTTTTCACATATGTAAGTGTGTTTTCTGGATCAAGTTGTGAAAGCGTTTCTTCAATGATGTTGACTATGCGTCTTGTGTTTGAGGGATCAAGCCAGATATGGAGGTCCACTTCACTATGCATATGTTCATCATGCGATTCGCCTTCTGAAAACCATATTTTGCTGGTCCTGTACGGATGAAGCTTGATATCTTCCTGTGTAGCAAAAGCAATAGCGTTAAGCGAGCTATTCTTGGCAGTGGATTTTAAAAAGGTTTCAAACTTTGGCGATACGTAGAAGAGCACGTCGGCATTAGCGACCTTCCTGAAGTCGGATGGTTTCATCCGAAATATGTGCGGCGTTACGCCACCTTGAACCAAAAGTTCAGGTGCGCCAGTGTTTCCCATAACCCGAGAGACCAGAGAGTGAATTGGTTTAATGCTTGTCACAATTTTAAGGTCTTTTGCATTGCTGACAGAACCACCCATAACCACCAGAGTAAGAATAATCGTAGCAAGCAATTTACTAATGTATATTTTCATAATTCCAACAAAATAAATTCGAACAATATTGTTACTATATAACATGTATCTATATAAGGCAATCAATGAAATAAAGTAGATTAATTTTTGAATTGGTACTTTTTTGCCACAAATTATGTTTTTAATGTGGCTTTTTATAATTGTCATGGTGATTTTTTGTTGAAGCATGGTATATAATTGGCTATTGAACAATTTCATAATTGGAAAATTGGAATGAGAATGACGTTATCCGGATCGGGCACTTTAAAAGCCTGCGGTAGATTGAAAATTGTAACTGCAGTATTTGCACTCTTAGTGTTGTCAGCATGTGGTAACAGCAAGTTGGCCTACAGGGACCTTCCTGTTGATCAGCTATATATTGAAGCACAGAAGTATCTTGATCGCGGGCAGTATAGATTTTCAGCTATCGCCTTTGATGAAGTTGAACGTCAGCATCCATATTCTCTTTGGGCCAGAAGAGCTCAGCTGATGTCAGCATATTCTTTTTATATGGCTAACGAATATGAAAGCTCCATATTGGCTGCGCAACGTTTTTTATCCCTCCATCCGGGAAATAAAAATGCGGTCTATGCACGCTATCTGGTTGCTCTTTGTTATTACGAACAAATCGCAGATGTACGCCGCGACCAAAATTTCACAGAACAGGCCCTTGACGCATTTAGCCAGATCGTAAGGCTATATCCTGAATCTGATTATGCGCAGGACTCTCGAGTGAAGATTGAACTCACACGAGACCATCTTGCTGGCAAGGAAATGGAAATTGGCCGTTTTTACCAGTCAACTGGCGAGCTATTTGCTGCTATTGGCCGTTTTAACAATGTTGTGCAGGATTATCAAACCACTAGCCACACTCCTGAAGCTTTGCATCGGTTGACAGAAGCATATCTGGCACTTGGTATTGTTATGGAGGCGAGAAAGTCAGCGAAGGTACTTGCTCTTAATTATCCGAATACTGATTGGAATAGGTTTAGCACCGAGCTTCTAAATAAGCATGCAAATTAAGGGGTGATTTTTTTTCATGATTGTTTCGCTTACGATCAAGGATATCGTTCTCATTGACCGCCTTCAAATGGATTTTGAAGACGGTCTTTGTGTTTTAAGCGGTGAAACAGGTGCAGGAAAGTCTATTCTTCTATCGGGAATAGGACTTGCTATTGGTGCACGCAGTGAAAGAGAACTGATAAGACACGGCCGGGATCAAGGAAGTGTAAGCGCTGAAATTTCGGTCGCCGACGATCACAAAATCTGGAAAATTCTTGAAGAGCAAGGTTTGGACTTTGAACCCGGCCAAGTCATCTTGCGGCGCGTCATTATGAAAGATGGACGCAGTCGTGCCTTTATCAATGATCAGCCGGTGAGCATAGCATTGCTACGCAAGGTTGGAGAGTGCCTGATTGAAATCCATGGCCAACATGATGAACGGGGACTTCTCAATCCATCCGGCCATCGGGACCTTCTTGATGATTTTGGTAGCTATGACGCGTTATTGGTGAAAGTAGCTGCAAACTACCGCACTTTGACGTCGTTAAAAGCGGCGCTGCTTTTGGAGCGGGAGAAGTTGGAACTTGCACAGAGTGACGAAGATTATATTCGTCATAACCTTGAAGAATTAGAAAGCCTAAATCCAGAGGTTGGCGAAGAAGAAGGGTTGGCCAAAGAACGAACCCGTATGATGCAGGGCGAAACACTTTCCTCTGGACTGGGAGAGCTACTGGGAAAACTGCTAAGCGATAAAGGGGTTGATACAACACTTCGCGCGACCCTGCGAAAAATAGAACGCATGAGCGCGCAGGCCCCCGGCCTTCTTGATGGCGTTTCAGAAAGTCTCGATCGGGCGGCCAATGAGACGTCGGAAGCTATAAACGAGCTTGAGAACATTATTCGCGACCTTGAGTTTAATCCCTATGATCTTGAAAATACCGAAGAAAGATTATTTTCGATACGAGCTGCGGCAAGGAAACATAATTGCCCACCGGACGGACTTGTTGCTTTAAAACAGGAATTTGAAGCAAAGCTCGGCGCTCTGAAGTTTAGCGATGAAGAAGTTCAAAGATTGATGGATGAGGTGAGAGCCGCGCAGGAGGTCTTCGAGGAAAATGTGCGAAAATTATCCGCTGAGCGCACCAAAACGGCGGTCAGTCTTGACAAACAGGTCAATAAGGAACTACCGGCCTTAAAAATGGATAAAGCGCAATTTAAAACATTTATTGAACCACTTGAGCCTGAAAACTGGAGCAGTGAGGGCGGCGAACGAATTGATTTCAGGGTGTCGACAAATCCTGGTGCTCCGTTTGGAGGCCTGATCAAAATTGCGTCGGGCGGCGAGCTATCAAGGTTTATTCTTGCCCTAAAAGTAGTGCTGGCACGAAAAACAAGTGTTGCGACCCTGATTTTTGATGAGATTGACCAGGGTGTTGGCGGTGCGGTCGCAAATGCGGTGGGTGAACGGCTGGCGGAGCTTGCAGACAAAGCACAAATTTTGGTAATCACCCATTCGCCCCAGGTTGCTGCCAGAGGCCGCAGACATTGGTTAATCAATAAAAGTGCTACAGGTGGCGAAATGGTGACAACGGCAGTGACGGAGCTTGAGAAAGAGAACCGCCGCGAAGAAATTGCCCGAATGCTTTCTGGTGCTGAAGTCACGAAAGAATCTAGAGCTGCGGCCGATAATCTGCTAGAATGGTAGCTTGCCAGAAGAGTGTTTTTTATGATTGATTTGAGCCAAATAACGGTTGATGAAATGGATAGCAATCAAGCGACAAAAGAGCTTGAACGGCTGGCTAGCCTGATTGCGCGACATGATAAGCTCTATCATGATAAGGATGATCCGGAAATATCTGATGCTGATTATGATGCTCTCAGACGGCGCAATGAACAAATAGAAAAATTATTTCCTCTGCTGGTTCGTGCAGATAGTCCAAGCAAATCGGTTGGAATTCTTCCGTCAAGCGGTTTTAAAAAGATTGATCATCGAAAACCGATGCTCTCACTAGACAATGCATTTAGTGGAGACGATGTTCATGATTTTTCCGCACGTGTGAAGCGGTTTTTAAACCTGGATGAAGAGGCAGCTGTTGAACTGCTTGCGGAACCCAAAATTGATGGGCTTTCGGCGTCGTTGAGATATGAAAACGGTATCTTTATACAGGGGCTGACCCGTGGTGACGGTAAGACGGGAGAAGATATTACCGAGAACCTCAAGACAATTGAACAGATTCCTTTGAAACTTGCTGGTAACAATTGGCCCGCCGTGCTTGAAGTGCGCGGTGAAGTTTATATGGCCAAGGACGATTTTCAAAAACTCAACGAGAACCAGTTGGCAGCCGATAAACAGCCCTTTGCGAATCCGCGTAACGCCGCTGCGGGGTCACTTCGTCAGCTCGATAGTTCTATTACCAAATCACGGCTTCTCAAATTTTTTGCCTATAGTTGGGGCGAAATATCGGAGCCTCTTGGTAAGACCCAGGCGGAAGCGATAGATCACTTTAAGGCGTACGGCTTCACCACTAACGAAATGATATTTGTTAGTGACGACGTTGATGCGATCATAAATCATTACCAATTTATTATGGATAAGAGAAGCTCTCTTTCTTATGATATTGATGGCGTGGTCTATAAAGTGAACCGACTAGATTATCAGGACCGCCTTGGCATGGTGGCGCGGGCCCCCCGCTGGGCCATTGCCCACAAGTTTCCTGCAGAAAAAGCAAGAACCACATTAAATGATGTCGATTATCAAGTGGGTAGGACTGGTGCAATCACCCCAGTAGCCCGTCTTGAGCCGATAACGGTGGGCGGTGTTGTTGTTTCCAATGCCACCCTTCACAACGCCGATGAGATAGAGAGGCTTGGTGTGCGTCTGGGTGATGAGGTGATTGTGCAGCGTGCGGGTGACGTCATTCCCCAAATTGTTGAAGTCGCAAAAAGCGAGGACGGTAATGCCTTAATCAAGTTTCCGGACGCATGCCCGTCCTGCGGCAGTCATTTAGTCCGTGAGGGGGATGATGTAGTGTGGCGGTGCTCGGGTGGGCTTATTTGCCCGGCGCAGCGCATTGAGCGGCTTCGTCATTTCGTATCGCGCAACGCATTTGATATAGACGGCCTTGGCAGCAAGCAAATTGAGTTTTTCTTTAAGGAAGGGATGATTAAAAGTCCGGCGGATATTTTTAAACTGCAAGAAATGGATGAGGCGGCACCGCTCACGTCACTTAAGAACAGAGAAGGATGGGGTGAGCTTTCTGTTACAAATCTTTGGAACGCCATTAACGCCCGTCGCGACATAGCAATGGATAGGTTCTTATTTTCCCTTGGTATTCGTCATTTGGGGCAACAAAATGCCCGGCTTATGTGCCTCAACTATTTAACCATCGATGATTTCTTGAATAATATTATTGCTGCGAAAGACAAGGATGGGGACGCATATTCTAGGCTATTATCGATTGATGGCATCGGTGAAAAAGTGGCTGATGCTATAGTAGAGTTTTTTGATGAGCCGCAAAATTTGGCGGTGGTAAATGAGTTACTTAATCAGGTAACCGTGGAGGAATTTACACCACCCGAAACAGAAAATTCCAAAGTTGCTGGTAAAATTATAGTCTTTACAGGTAAGCTCGAAAAATTAAGCCGGCAGGAGGCCAAGGCATCAGCCGAGAGCCTTGGGGCTAAAGTATCAAGTTCTGTTTCTGCAAAAACAGATATCCTTGTTGCTGGCCCGGGTGCTGGCTCGAAACTTAAAAAAGCCCAGGAGCTTGGTATTGAGACCCTCACTGAAGAAGAGTGGCTCGAGCTTATTTAGCTATGCAATATCTGCATGGCTGGGTAGCGAATAAACACACTACTCATACCATATTCGAATATATATATTCCTTGAACAGAAGATGAAAAGCGTCTTCAATGAATTTAATTCAGCAGATTTAAGGATAGATCAATGACAAAAGTATTAAACACATACGGCTTCATGGACCTGTTGAAGGATTACAATTATGTACCTGAAGCAGAGAAAAGTGAAATTGAATTCCCAGAGAATATTGCCGCTCTGGTTGAATATTTTACAGACCTTGTAAAATCAAGAACAGAAGATTACGACTTTTTGGACCTTCTCGGTGACAAAGGTTATGTACCAGTGAATGACAACTGGACTAAATCTTACACCAATGATAACGATGAGATCGTTAGAATAGCATCATAAATATACTAGTTTGTGGCGGTAATGTGTTACCGCCACAGCTAAGTTTTTTTCTTTATTTCCTCCCATATTCTCCCCATTTGCGACAAGCTGTATTTATTTTGAGACAGGACGTCCGCGGGGCTATTGATAAAAATTCTTTACTCTGATTATAATTAATTCATGGCGGTGATGGTCACCTCCAATGAATTTAATTCAGCAGATTTAAGGATAGATCAATGACTAAATTTCTAAAAACTTATAGCTTCATGGATCTGTTGAAGGATTATAATTATGTCCCTGAAACAGATCATTATGAAACCTCATTTATCGATTATATTGAGGAGTCTTTTTCTCCATTGACCAACTTTTTTAAAGCCGGTACGGAAGATTATGATTTCATGGATCTTCTTCATGACAAAGGCTATATTCCTACACCTTCTAATAATAGTGTATGGATTGCCAGCAACGATAATGACATAGTTATTCAGGTTGCTTCGTAAGGTATGTATTTGTGGTAGCGTAGGCGCTACCACAAAGTTCCTCTTTAATTTTTTCTCATCACGAGCGTTTGCCATTCATTGATCGGGAATTTTCCCTCTAGCTCCATTTCATGGCGCAGATAGGCTTCCAAAACGGCGTCCTGCTGTTCTTTAAGAAGGCCTGACAAAACCAGAAAAGCGCCAGAGCTCAAATTACCCACTATATCAGATGCCAGAAGTCTTAGTGGTTCGGCCAGAATGTTTGCAACGATCAAATCATAGGGCCCAGATTCACCTAGGATTGAATTTTCAAATCCGTCACAAGTGATCGCCAAAATATTCCCAGCATCATTTAACTTAATATTATCTTTCGCCGTGTTCGTAGCAATAGGATCAATATCACTTGCAACAACTTTTCCCGGCCATTGTTTAGCCATGGCAATGGCGAGCACACCACTGCCGCAACCAAGATCTAGCATGGTTGCGGGGTTTATCTTCTGGTGGAGGTCACTGATCGCCAGCAAACAGCCCTTGGTGGTTTCATGATTGCCGGTACCAAATGCCTGACCCGCTTCCATCTGGATTGAGATTTTATCCGCTGGTATGCTTGTGAAATCATGACCGCCATAAAGGAAAAATCGTCCCGCATCGATGGGTTCCAATATTTTTTGCGACTGAGCAACCCAATTTATGTCGTCGAGTTGCTCAAGTTTTAAGTGAGGTGATTCAATATTAAATATGGATGCCATATTTGAGATTGCTTCAGCCAACTTATCTGTGTCGGGTTCATGGTCGTAATAAATCTCTACAAGTCTGTTGTCAAGATCGTCCTTGATTTCAAAAGCAGTAATGGAAGGAATATAATTGCCACTTGCACCATAAATTGATTCTTCCAAAGCTGGTAAAAAATGCAGTGGGGAAATAATGCTTACTTTCCAGGTGATTATGTCGTCTGAATCATCGTTTCTAGTCATGAAAATATCCTGTTTTGGGGCGGCTGTAGTATGGACAAGTCCTTATTTTTCAGCACTCACAGGCTAGTTTTGCGATGAAATGCAAGTTATTTGCGATGAACGACAGAAAGTGGGATTGTCCTTCGCAGGCTTATCAAATAAAATCTAATCTATAGGAGATGCACAATATGACAAACGTTATTTCAAAATTATTGATTGGTTCAGCAGCACTACTGGCGAGTGTTTTTATACTCTCACAAGGCGCGCTTGCGGATGAAATTAAAGTGTCCCACGACCTTGAAGGTTTTGATCAAATTCGTATCGATAATATTGGCATCGAACTGGACGTATCAGTCGGCGATGATTTTCAAATCGAAGTAGAAGGCGAAGAAGAGTTGGTCAACTCTCTGCTTTTAAAAGTAAGAGGCGACAAATTGGTTCTCTATAGGGATGACGATAAGAATATTTGGGATAAAGGGGGTAACGATTCCCCCAAAGTAATTATCTCCATGCCGACATTTACCGGTTTTGACCTTCGTGGCGCCGTAGACGCCCATATCGAAGGTATCGATAGTGATGAGGTTGAATTTGACTTAAAAGGCGCTGGCAACATCGAGCTTGAAGGTCGGTGTAAGTGGCTGATTATAGATTTGAAAGGTGCCGGCAATGTTGAGGCCAGTGACCTCAAATGTGAAGAGGTCGATGTAGATTTAAAGGGTGCTGGGAACATTGAAGTATATGCCAGTGAAAAAATAAATGCCGAAATAAACGGTATGGGTAACATAGATGTATATGGAAATCCCAAAGACGTAACGAAAAGTGATGGATGGTTCAGCAATATTTCCATTCACTAAAATTGGAAGATTATTAAGGTTAAAAACGAGGATATTATTATGAATAAGTTATTTAAAATTGCAGGTGTATCGGTCGTGGCCCTGTCAGCGGCGTTATACGCATCATCAGTGACAAAATCATTGGCCGCTGATATTACAACATCATCAGATCTGGACGACTTCACGAAAGTGCAGCTCAACACGTCATCAGACATCAAGATCACAATGGGAAGCGGATATTCCATTGAAATGGTTGGTGATGAAGAACGTATTGCCAATACTATTTTGGAAGTAAAAGGCGACACCCTTAAGATTAAACACAAGAGAGGCAATTTCAATTATGACAATGATCAGGAAATGATCATAAATATTGTGATGCCAAATATCGAATCTATGCAGATCAATGGTTCAGGTGATGCAGAAATTATCGGCGTTGATAATGACGAGCTAGAGCTTAGTATCAATGGTTCAGGCGATATGGTGGTATCTGGTAAGACCAATAAAGCGGACATCGGCATTAATGGCTCTGGCGATATTATGATGGATGAAGTCACAGGAAACTCTGTAGGAATTTCCATCAACGGTTCCGGTGATGTTGCGTTCTCCGGCGGGACTTGTACGACACTGGAAATTGACATTCATGGATCTGGTGATGTGGAAGCAAAAAATTTAAAATGTAAGGATGTAAATGTTGATGTGTCCGGTTCCGGCGACAGCGAGGTTTATGCCAGCAATTCAATTACTTTTGACAGTCACGGCTCCGGTGAGGTAGACGTATATGGTAAACCAAAGACAGTGGTCGACAACGAGGCAAAACGCAGAAGCAAAGTTACTATTCGTTAATCGCGTCTTATAAAGAAGAGAAGAAGTCATCATGAAACAGCTCATAAAAACAAGTATGGTATCAGTTTTTGCACTATCGGCTGCTATTGCATCAAGCGGAATTGCGCAGGAAGCAACGGTGACTTCGGATCTTTCCGGGTTTACACGAATAGAACTTAGTACTTCTGCCGATTTAAAAGTCACCATTGCTGATGATTATTCCATCACCATGACCGGGGACAGGGACCGCATTGAAAAAATGGACCTTGATCTGTCCGGTGATGAACTGGAGATCAGCAGCAAGTCTCGCGGTTTTAGTTTCTTTGGTCGAAGCAATGATGGATATGTTAACATAGCCATTACAATGCCCAATATTGAAGAAATGGAAATCAATGGTTCCGGCGATGCTGAGATATTCGGTATTGATAATGAAGAAATCCTCCTCAACATCAATGGCTCCGGCGATCTTTATGTTACCGGAAGAAGTGAAGCGGTCGAAATTGAGATCAACGGCGCTGGCGACATCGAAATGGATGAAGTTTCCGGAAAAGATGTTACCATTGAGATTAATGGATCTGGCAATGTTGAATTTGATGGCGGCACGTGTGAACGCATGGAAATCGAAGTTGATGGTTCTGGGGATATTGATGCCAAAGACCTGATTTGCGAAATCGTGCAGATCGAAGTTGAAGGTTCCGGCAATAGCCGCGTTCATGCAACAGAGCTTCTAATTTTTGAAAGTGAAGGTTCGGGTAGGGTAGACGTTTTTGGCAAGCCTAAACAGGTTGAAGACCGTACCAAACGCAATAAGAAAATTAGAATCCGTTAAAGCCCCACTGGATTTGATCAGACGGTCTTAATAAAACTGTCCATGACTTTACGGCTGGACCCCATCTCAAAATCAATCATCAGTTTATTACCGTCGATGGCAGTCACTTCGCCGTAGCCAAATTTATCATGAAAGACTCGTTGACCCACGGAAAATTCCGATGGGTCAGATTTTTTTGGCATGCTACTCCCGCTTGTGGGGCGTTTTTTAGCTTTGCTGCGGTCCAATTGATAGTTTTCCCGCCCTTCGCCGAAATCAAATCCAAGCGCTGATGGCTGATAACTGGCTTGATCAAGACTGGTTAGGCCCTGTTGGCCATGTTTTTCGATATGCTCTTTGGGCAGCTCTTCAATGAAACGTGACGGAATAGGGCTCATGTAATTGCCGAACATATAACGTGTGGCAGCGTAAAAAATATGCGCGCGTTTCTTCGCTCGTGTAATACCAACATAAGCGAGGCGTCGTTCTTCTTCGAGACCGCGTTCGCCTTGTTCTTCTATTGACCTTTTGCTTGGAAATAATTCTTCCTCCCATCCTGGTAAGAACACAGTATCAAACTCAAGTCCTTTAGATCCGTGAAGTGTCATTATGCTGACGCTGTCATACTTGCTGTCGGCTGTATTTTCCATAACAAGAGAAATATGTTCCAGAAATTCTGGCAGGCTCTCGAAAGCTTCCATGCCGCGGATGAGTTCGGATAGATTTTCGAGTTTCCCGGGTGCGTCTGGTGATTTATCATTGCGCCATTTATCATAATATCCGCTTTCTTCCAGAACATTGTCAGTTAAATCAAGATGGCTGCCGTCTTTGGATGCTTGGCGCCAGCGATCTAAATTATCGATCAGTTGCGCGAGGGAGGTTCTAGCCTTTTTGCTAATTTCTTCCGTTTGAACGATGTCACGGGACGCTTTTATCAACGAAGTTCCCGCCATTCTGGCGATACGGTGTAATTTGGCGACTGTGGTGTCGCCAATACCGCGTTTTGGAACATTAATGATCCGCTCAAATGCCAGATCATCATCGGGGTTATTTATCACCCTTAGGTAGGCCATGGCGTCTCGGATTTCGGCCCGCTCATAAAACCGTACCCCGCCAACAATCCGGTAAGGGACACCAAGGGTGAGAAAATTTTCTTCAAATTCGCGGGTTTGAAAACCTGCGCGAACCAAAATGGCCATTTCGCTTAGGTGCTCTTGCTTGCGCTGCAGCTCTTCAACCATCTCGCCGATGGCCCGAGCTTCGGCCCGGCCGTCCCAGACGGCGTTGACAGTCACTTTTTCGCCGCCTTCTTTAGCGGTCCAAAGGGTTTTTCCAAGCCGGTCCATATTGCTGTTTATCAAGCCACTTGCTGCGCCAAGAATGTGGGTGGTTGAGCGGTAATTTTGTTCGAGGCGAACAATTTTTGCTCCTTCAAAATCGTTCTCAAATTTAAGGATATTGCCAACTTCTGCACCGCGCCAGCCATAGATGGACTGGTCATCGTCACCGACGCAGCAGATATTCTTGTGATTTAGTGCCAGCAATCTAAGCCATAGATACTGAGCAACGTTGGTATCCTGATATTCATCAATGAGTAAATATCGAAACCGCCTTTGATATTCGTTGAGTATATCGGGATTATTTTGAAATAAATTTACGCAAAGCAAAATAAGATCGCCAAAATCAGCGGCGTTGAGTTCTTTGAGACGGGCTTGATAAGCCGTATAAAGCTTTATTCCCTGACCTTCTGCGTAGTTGTGTGCCTCATTTTTTGGCACCTGCTCGGGAAGTAGAGCTTTGTTTTTCCAGCTATCTATGAGCCCAGCAAGCATACGTGGCGGAAAGCGCTTTTCATCTATATCAGCCGCCCGAACCAGTTGTTTTAGCAGTCGAAGTTGGTCGTCCTGATCAAGAATGGTGAAATTACTTCCCAGCCCGACCAAATCGGCGTGGCGTCTTAATATTTTTACGCATATTGAATGAAATGTGCCAAGCCAGAACATATTTTCAACGGCGGAACCGATGATGGCGCCGACCCGTTCTTTCATTTCCATGGCCGCCTTGTTGGTAAAGGTCACGGCAAGAATTTGATTGGGAAAAGCATGACCCCCGGCGAGAATATGGGCCAGTCTTGTGGTTAAGACCCTAGTCTTCCCGGTGCCAGCCCCCGCAAGTACAAGAACCGGACCATTTATATGCTCGATCGCCTCCAGCTGCGGCGGATTTAATCCTTCGAGATAGAACGGGGGAACCTTATTGATTGCTACCTCAGCGGGTGCAGAACTTTCGGGCAAATTATCGAGATCAAATGGGTCAGGCATGGATCATATATAACCTACTTGGAGGTAAAAAACAGAGGAAAATGGAGATATTTTTTTGTTCAGTCTTCTTCGGCTTTGATCAGCACTTTATTGTAGGCTCGAAGTAAACTTTGCTGCGAAAGAACACCGATGATTTCCGCTTTTTCATCATCAGAAAGAACCGCAATTCTTTCCTCCCCGGTTTGCTTAAACAGATAGACGGCCTGTTCTAGGGTATCAGCGGGCGAAAGATGAAATGTTTGTCTTCTGCAAATGTGGCCGGCGTTCAATTCTGCGGGATCAACGTCACGTTGGTAACTATCACGGAGTTCCGTAAGGGTGATAATACCTTTGATCAGGAAAGTATCATCAAGCACAAACAGATTATCGTATTTTAAGTTTATGATCAGTTCCTTGATCCGTTCGATATCTGTTTCTTCGCCAACGGTGGCAAAGTCCTGTTTCATAATTTCTTTGACTTTAATTTGACGGCTTAAGTGCTTTGCCCGCCCGCCCTCAATGTCTTTACCACTTCGTCTAAGTTGAAGATGAAAAAATGATGTGCTTTTAAGAAAATGATTGGTTATCAGGTTTGCAGTGACAACCGCTGCCATCAACGCCAGTGTGATCTGATAATCACCGGTAAGCTCAAAAATAATGAGTATGGTTGAAATGGGCGCACCAAGTATCGCAGATGACACGGCCCCCATGCCGACGATTGCATATAGACCATTATTACTGGCGAGATCTGGCGAAATGAGTGTAGCAACATACCCAAATGCGCTGCCGACCACGGCACCGAGAAAAATAGAAGGGCTAAATATTCCTGAACCATAACGAAATGCAAGGCAGATGGATGTGGCAGCCATTTTTGCAACAATAAGAATTAAAAGAAGATCTATTGATATGATACTGTTGAGAGCGGCATCAGTCGTTCCGTAACCAGCCCCCAAAATATAGGGACATATTATGGCTATCAATCCAACGGCAAGGCCGCCAAGCGGCGGACGGGCCCAGCCAGGAACGGGCAGTCTATTTGCCACATCTTCGGTGAAGAAGATCGCCTTGATCAGGATAATGGCAACAAGTGCGCTTACTGCGCCAAGGATCAGGAATGCTGGAAATTCAAGGAAGCTAACAATCTGATAATCGGGAATATTAAAGGCGGGATAATCGCCAAAATGAATTCGTGAGATTATCGCAGCTGTTACCGATGAAATGACGATGGGTGCAAATGCATGCAGTGCATAATGACCGAGTACCACTTCGAGGGCAAAGAATACCCCAGCGATGGGCGCATTAAATGACGCGGATATGGCGGCCGCTATGCCGCAACCAAAAAGTGTCCGGCACATTTTTTGTGAAAGGTGGAGTCGGTTTGACACCCATGAAGACAAAGTGGCCCCCAAGTGAACAACTGGACCTTCGCGGCCAGCAGCGGAACCGGTTCCCAAAGCAATAGCGGCGGTGACGGCGCCGAATATACCGTCACGCACTGACATCTTGGTGTTATTATATGTGTTTGCTTCCATGACTTCGGCTATGGCGCCAGCCTTTTTGTCGCCCATAAAGAAGAAATAAATCAAGCTAATAGCAAATCCACCCGACACCGTCGAAATCAGAATGTGCCACCATTTAAGGGTTTCTACATATTCATAAATGTTTTCGGAAAAGTTGCCCAGCGAGAAGAGCTGGGTGAAGTGGATCAGGTACCGAAATCCAATAGCCGCAAGCGCAACAATTATGCCAACAAAAATGGCAAGAAGAACGCCAATTATTTTATCGTGACTATCAATATAATCGCGCAGACGTATCTGGTTTTGGACAAACTTTCTTTTAATTTTTTTATTTTTTGAGGTCATAGGATTTTTGTTTTTTCACTTATTCGTCTATTTTTTGTAATTTTCATAAATTATTGACCTATTATTGCCACTATTAAAACGTTATGTATAATTAACCGAGACGCAGTAAGTTTCAAGAAATCATTTTTTTGGGGAAAAGGCGGAGAAAAATGAAAAAAGTTGGCGTTGTCGCCGGGATATTATTGGTTTTATTGATCGGCAGTGCTTTGGTGGTGCCGAGCTTTATCAATTGGAACGAATATAAAACTGAAATTGAGACCACCGCTTCGAATCTGAGTGATCGAAAGGTGGTGATCAATGGTGATTTATCACTCTCTATACTGCCGTCCCCTTCGTTTTCCGCTAAAGATGTTAGCGTTTCAAACGTAGAAGGTGGGCAGGCAACCAATTTCATCGCTTTAAAGTCGGTGGATGTCAATGTGGCTTTTTTTCCACTTTTGAGTGGAGAGGTTCAGGTTAAAAAATTCATATTGGTTGAACCTGTTGTTGCGCTGGAAATAGACGCGGACGGTAAGGGAAATTGGGAGTTTGGTGCACAGAGCGACACGCCAGAAAGTGAAGGTGGATACACTGATCTTAGTTTTGAGCAGTTTCAAATTGAAAATGGCCAATTAAGTTATCAGGATTTCTCTAATAGAACACAGGAACTGGTGCGATCTATTAATGCTTCGGTGACAATGGATAGTTTGCAAGGTCCGTTTGATATTACTGGAAACGCCAGATACAAAAACCTGCCTGTTTCAACAGAACTAATGATTGGAACAATCAGAGAGGGACGCAAAATACCCATCGGCCTCAAGGCAGGACTTCTTGACAATGACGTGCGCATTGAATTTACTGGCGGATTTCTTCCTGATGATGTGTCGCCGCAAGCGGACGGAAAAATAAATCTTGAAGCCAATGATATTGGCGACCTGTTCCTAGCTATGGCCTTGCTTGACCCGGAAAACACAAATCAAAACGGACCGAATTATAATCATCCGCTCTCTCTTGAGAGTACCGTTGCATATGGCGGCGACGCCGTAAATATTTCAACTCTTGAATTTGAGATGGGCGAAAGTCGCGGTTCCGGTAATATGACGGCCACATTTGGTGAGCTGACCCGTTTTGATGGAAACCTGTCCGTAAATAGCTTTAATCTTGATAGTTTTCTACCAGCTCTGGAAGAAAATGCCGACGCGGCCTCTGCGGGGCAAAATACGCAGGACTTTGATTATTCATTTATGAAACAGCTCGAAGGGAACTTTAAGTTCAATCTTGGGGCGCTGCAATATAATGAGAAAATTGCGAGCCAGCTTGAGCTGGATATGACAGCAACAGATGGTGAAATTGATTTTACAAATATGCGCCTTAATATGCCGGGTGGTTCTGTCCTTGTCATGAAAGGTGCGTTCAGCGCGCCTGGGAACAAGCTGTTCTTTGGTGGCGATACAACGCTTAATTCCGGTAATCTCCGGGCTTTTCTTGAATGGCTTAAAGTTGATGTTTCTGAAATTCCTGCGGGTCGGCTTACACGATTAGCATATCAAGGTGCGGTGCAGGCGACCCCGGAATTAGTGCAGCTATACGGAATGGAAGGAAGTCTGGATACTTTCCAGTTTTCAGGTGGTGTTTCATACGCCCTTCAAGACAGACCATCAATGGGACTTGATGTTCAGGTGGCCAATCTAAATCTCGACAATTATCTGCCACCAGACCCGGACGAGGAACTGGATTTGAAACAATCCGTTTCGGTGCTGGCTGATTTTGACGCCAACTATAAAATTGACATGACCAACCTTACATCCGGTGGCATCACCATTGATAAAGTTGCGATAAGCGGAGAATTGTTTGGCGGCAATTTGAATGCAAAAACAGTTAATATTGAAAATTACGCAGGATTTGACCTTAACGGCTCCCTGATCGGTAACGATCTCGGGGGGAGTCCGCGCTTCGAGACATCCTTTAACACCACGGCGGCTTCGCTTGTGCCACTACAGAGAGCGTTCAGGTTTAAAACACCTTATCATATCGCTGAAGTTGGCGCGGTTGCAGTAAATGCAAGAATGATCGGTGATTTTGAAAAACTGGATGTTGATATAAAATCAACAGTTGGCAGCAGTAAAGCCGATGTTAAGGGTGAGATTAGAAGCGCAACGCTCAAACAATTGCCGGAAATTGGCAGTGCTGATCTTGAAATCACTGCGTCTAACCCGAGCTTTGCCAGTCTTATTGATCAGTTTGATTTACCAGTTATAAAGGCGAATGCGGCGGATGATCGCCCCATTGCCGTGACCACGACACTTAAGGCAACAGAGCAACTGGCCGACATTGACGGTAGCGTCAACGTTGCTGGTGGTACAGTTTTTCTGAAGGGTCGCGCAAATTTGAGCGAAAGTGAGATTAGCAACTTTGACATGATGGTTGATGTTCAGGGCCCTAATATGCGTGAATTCATCAGGGGACTTGGGGTTGATTTCCGGCCTTCAAACACTGAGCTTGGTGTGTTTGCACTGACCATGGCCGCATCTGGAAATATGGCTGATGTCTCTCTCAAGAATATTGTCGGCACCGCAGGGCCAACCAAATTTACCGGTACAGGTGAATTCACCGGTTTTGGCGCAACACCAGAACAAGGCCCAAAAAGTGCATTTGATTTTACTTTAGTGCTCGATGATGTCCCGGTGGTGGACTTTATGGAAGCAACAGCAGAAGTGCCGGAAGAGGAAGACTGGGGTAATTGGAGCAAGGAACCTATGGAACTTGCAGTGCTTAACGAATATGACGGGCGTGTCAATGTCACCGCAAATAATATTGTTTACGACAAATATAGTTTCGAAAACCCACGCTTTGAGGCTGTGTTAAAAGACGGTACCATCACCATTAACAATTTCACCGGGAAGTTGTTTGGCGGTGATGTGGCGATTGCCGGAAGTTTTAGCAGTCTGGGTGAACTTGATATGGATATGTCGATCAAGAATGCTGCCATTGTTGATGCGACCAACTCTTTTGCCGGGATCAATCCAATCACGGGTTACTTCGATATGACCCAAAAAATCACCGGTAAGGGGACCAGTCAGGAAACACTGGTGTCGTCGCTTAACGGAACGGGCGCAGTAACCGCTTCTCCGGGCACCATCAATGGTATCAACATTCCAGAACTGAGCGAGCGTATAAATAGCCTCAGTAATCAAAATGGTATTCTTGGCTTGCTTAGCAGCACGCTTTCTGGTGGGCAAACACCTTATGACGGCGGTTCGAGCACATTGACTACCAAAAATGGATTTATCCAGCTTACACCGTTTGACATTAACATGCTTGGCGCGAGCAGTGATATCGACCTTGGGATCAATTTGGCTCAGTGGAATATGAATTTATCGGGCGATATGTCGCTTAGCGAACATCCTGATGCACCACCGATAGGTATTAGTGTTATTGGCGCTCTACACGATCCTGAAATCACTTATAATACCAAGACGTTAGAAGGTTTTATTGGTCAAAAAATAGCCGCGAGCCTGCTTCAAAATATGGTTGAAGGAAATGGCGGAATCGGTGATTTGTTTGGTGGCATCCCTGGTGCACAAGGCGAGGTCGAACCATCGACTGAACCAACAACAGAAGGTGATGCGGTACCAGCAGCCAACGAAGATGACGTGATCACCAGCCCGCTTGATGATTTTATTAACCCGCCATCGGAGCTTCCCGCTGAACCGGAACCTGAGCAGCAAGCGCCAGCCGAGGAAGAGCGTCCTGAAACTGTGGAAGAGCTTGGTGCTAAACTTTTGGAACGTTTGTTCCAGAAGCCGCCTCCACCTAAAAATTAGTCTTTTATTTTTCTTAAAATATAAACCCGGATCGCACTGCTGAGGTTGGTTGTGCGTGTTTCATCAATTTCTGTGATGAGCGCTTTTAGGCTTTTACCATCCCCTTTGGCGATCTTCTTGAGCTCGGACCAGAATATGTTTTCCAGCGTAACACTGGTTTGATGACCGGCAATGACGACGGAATGCTTTTTGAGTATCTCGTCATCAGCGGTCATCATCACCCTTATATCATCTTGAAGAAGTCGTTGCCTTTATCATCGACAATGATGAAGGCAGGGAAGTCCTTAACGTCAATTTTCCAAACGGCTTCCATGCCGAAATCTTCGAAATCAAGAACTTCAACTTTAGTGATATTGTTTTTTGCAAGTATCGCCGCCGGACCGCCAATGGAGCCAAGATAAAAACCACCATGTTTTTTACAGGCATCTGTAACCTGTTTGCTGCGGTTACCTTTAGCAAGCATTACCAAGCTGCCGCCCGCTTCCTGGAAGATATCGACATAACTATCCATGCGCCCAGCCGTGGTCGGGCCAAAGGAGCCTGACGCATATCCTTCTGGTTTTTTGGCCGGCCCTGCGTAATATACAATGTGATTTTTTAAATAATCAGGCATTGGCTCACCGTCTTCGAGTTTTTTGAGGATGGCCGCATGGGCGAGATCACGGGCAACAACAATGGTACCTGTGAGTGACAGTCTTGTACGCACCGGATGCTTGCTTAGTTCGGCGCGGACATCATCCATAGGACGGTTAAGATCAATACTAACCACAGCGTCGCTTAGGTTATCTTCCTCAACATCGGGCATAAAGCGGGCTGGGTCGCGTTCAAGCTGTTCTAGGAAGATGCCATCTTTGGTGATTTTGCCTTTGGCTTGCCTGTCAGCGGAGCAAGATACGCCAATGCCGATCGGAACTGATGCGCCGTGACGTGGCATGCGGATAACGCGTACATCGTGGCAGAAATATTTGCCGCCAAATTGGGCGCCAATGTCAAAGGCCTGGGTCATTTTGAGGACTTTTTCTTCCATTTCCGGGCAGCGGATCGCCTGGCCGAAGTCGCTGCCTTCGGTCGGCAGGTTGTCCAGATAATGAGTGCTGGCCATTTTTACGGTTTTAAGGTTCTGTTCTGCGCTCAGGCCGCCGATGACTACGGCAAGATGGTAAGGCGGGCAGGCGGCTGTTCCAAGGGTTCTCAATGTTTCATCAAGAAATTCTGTCAGCTTGTCTTCACGCAGGATCGCAGGCGTTTGTTGGTAAAGAAAGGTTTTGTTTGCACTACCACCACCTTTGGCAACGAATAGAAAATGATATTCGTTGCCTTCTGTAGCGTAGACATCCACCTGCGCTGGTCCGTTTGTTTTTGTGTTAGCTTCTTCAAACAGGCTTTTTGGCGCAAGTTGGGAATAGCGAAGGTTGGTCTTCGTAAATGTGTCAATAACACCCTGATTTATCGTTTCGCCGTCATCACCATCTGTCCAGACGTACTGGCCTTTCTTACCCATGATGATGCCGGTCCCGGTGTCCTGGCAGCTTGGCAGTACCATGCCTGCGGCGATATTGGCATTTTTAAATAGCTCTTTGGCAACGAAGCGGTCATTGTCGGACGCTTCCGGATCATCAAGTATTTTAGCCAGTTTTTCCAAATGCGATGTGCGCAGAAGATGGGAAATATCCCGCATGGCTTCAGCGGTAAGCAGGCGAAGACCTTCACTTTCGACTTTTAATATTTCTTGTCCGTCAACGGTGATAGTTGAAACGTGGTCGGACGTAATTTTGCGGTACTGGGTATCGCTCTCACTTTGAGCATACATATCCGTGTATTTTGGGGATGTCATTGATGGGGTTCCAGAGAGTTAGATCTTTATTTTTTCTTACGGAAAGCATCCAGAGTTACAATGTTGTCTTTTTCGGCATTGTCTTTTTCCGCACTGCTGTCCTGAACTTCTTGCAGGGTACTGTCCTCGACGACGTCTGCTTCGGCAATTTCAACGGTTGCTTCAACGTCAGAGTTAAAGTGAAGTCCGAAATCAACACTTGGGTCAAAAAAACCAAGCAGCGCATCAAAAGGGATGTACAGATGTTCTTTATTGCGGTTGAAACTTAGTGAAATTTCGAAATGTTCATCATCAATTAGCAAATCCCAAAATTGATTTTGCAGGACAATGGTCATGTCTTCTTCATATCGTTCCCTAAGGTAAGTTGGTATTTTTACACCAGGGTGGGTGGTTTGAAATGTGATATAAAAATGATGTTCGCCAGGAAGACCGTTTTTTTGTGTATCTTTAAGGATATCACGCACCACGCCGATCAGCGCCGCCTGAACCATTTCATCATACTTAATAATACCATCCGACATTTTTATTCTTGCTTCTCTTAATAATAATACGACTCTTATGGGAACAAATTATAGCCGCAACTTATCCAAGGGGCGAGTCATTTTGCAAACTATTAAAACTGGCGGAATTGGAAAGAAGTGGTAGGCTTCTGTTGCTAGGTGCCTACCGAACCCCGCGTAACTAACCTATTAGGCAGCTACAGCAAATGCTTCATTATCGTTTGCATTTACAAATTTTGACCCGTCACAGCGGTGTCATACTGAGCAAAAGGCATATCTTTATTGCGCACGTCGATCCTATTTCGCCCCCATAAAAGTCTATATATCAATGACTTAAGTTAATGGTGGAGGCGCCGGGTACCGCCCCCGGGTCCGATACGTTTATTCCATATATCAGTTTATTGCCATAGTCGGTTGCCCGACAAGTTATATATAAGCACTAATGCTTAAGATTTAAATAGATTTGAGTAAAATAATGTGCGATCTATGTATAATATTTTGAAATATGACGATGGGTATCGATGAAACAATATCTTGATCTCGCGCGGCGAATTCGCGATGAAGGCACAACCAAAGGCGACCGCACCGGCACAGGCACCAAAAGTGTATTTGGTCACCAGATGCGCTTTAATCTGGCCGATGGCTTTCCTATGGTAACGACAAAGAAGCTCCATTTGAAATCAATCATTCATGAACTGTTGTGGTTTATTGCCGGTGATACCAATATCAAATATTTGCAAGATAACGGTGTCCGTATTTGGGACGAGTGGGCGGATGAAAAAGGCGACCTTGGTCCGGTTTACGGCCACCAATGGCGTTCATGGCCAACCCCAACTGGCGAGGCCGTGGATCAGATTACAAATCTTATAGATATGATCAAAAATAATCCCGATAGTCGCCGCTTGATCGTCAGTGCCTGGAACGTGGCCGACGTGGATCATATGGCCTTGCCACCTTGTCACTGTCTGTTTCAGTTTTATGTGGCCGATGGTAAACTCAGTTGTCAGCTTTATCAAAGAAGTGCCGATGTGTTTCTTGGAGTGCCTTTTAATATCGCGTCTTACGCTCTTCTTAATATGATGATTGCGCAGGTCTGCGATCTTGAAATTGGCGACTTTGTGCATACATTTGGTGATGCACATCTTTATCTGAATCATATGGAACAAATAGATCTGCAACTCAGTCGTGATCCAAAACCACTGCCGACCATGGCGATAAATCCAGATGTGAAAGATATTTTTGATTTCAAATTTGAAGATTTTGAGCTGCAAAATTATGAGGCTCACCCCCATATCAAAGGGGTGGTCGCGGTCTGATGATTAAAACGTCTCTCATCGTTGCTGTCGCCGAGAATGGTATCATTGGCAAGGACAATGATATGCCGTGGAAGATATCATCGGATCTTCAGTATTTTAAAAAAGTGACTATGGATAAACCGGTGATCATGGGTCGCAAGACATTTGAAAGCATCGGTAAGCCACTGCCCGGCCGCGTCAATATCGTCATTACCCGTGATACCGGCTTCGCGGTAGAAGGTGTAATCACCGCCCATAGTGTCGACATGGCCCTTGATGTGGCAAGAAGCATGGCAGAGGTCAAGAAGCTCAAAGAAGTGATGGTGATCGGCGGCGCTCAAATTTATGCGCTATGCTTGCCGGAAGCGGACCGACTTTACCTAACGCGTATCCACGCAGACATTGACGGCGATACCAGCTTTCCGGATTTAGATCCAAAGGACTGGCTAGAATATTCCCGCGAAGACCACAAAGCCGGCGAAAAAGACAGTCACGATTATAGCTTTATCGTACTTGATCGGATTTAATTCTCAAGGGTATAAACCAGCGTCACATAGGCTGTTGTTTTAATCTTACCCGGCTTGATCGGAATTGAAACATCTTTTGGTGCGGCGCTCATGGCCATGCTCTCCTGACGCATCATATCCACTCGGCGCGGCATAACCTGGACGTTGCCTTCTGTTATGGTGCAGATGGTTCCCAGATCGTTTCCGGATAAATCGGCGTAGAGCTCTGCTTTATGATGCGCTTTTTTAAAGGCGGTTTCCCTTGCTTGGTCCTCGAGAAATGCAACTTCTGTGGATGAGTAGGTGATGTTTGAAAATAAATTATCGCTGCCAGCCATGACGCCGGACATAAGTTCGGTTATTTTATCCAGATCATATGTTTTAAAATGAACGCGCGTTGTGCCCTCATATGCCAAAACTTCCTGACGATTGCGTTGATCATAAACCGGAAAGACGTTGATACTATCGGTGCGCGTGTCCTCGTCTTTGATACCGAGGTTTTCCAGCACATCGATAATTTTTTCAATATTTTGGGAAAGGCCCTGAAGCGCTGCTGTTTCATCTTTCGCACGACTTTTAACATTAAGAGAAACTTCGGCAACATCCGGGATGCTTTCGATCTCACCGGTTGCGCTCATGGTGATGAGGGGGCCTTGACAGATAGTTCTTTCCTGTGCCTGACAGGCTGAGACAGCAAATACACTAAACAGAATGATACCGAGGAACTTTTTGCTATTCATTTTAATTCTCCTTTAAAATACTGTCTTCAGTGGTAGGTTTAAATCATGTCAAATTTGCGACTACTTAAACCGTGAATAATCTATCGGCTGATCTTTATCAAGAAACTGATTTGTTTCCGGCATTGGGTATTTAAGTCCGGTGGCACAGTTAAAGAGGATGATTTTATCATCTTTGCTCACCTGTCCGCTTTCAAGGGCCATTTCCCAAGCGGCGAATGTCGCAGCCCCTTCCGGACAGAGTAGCACGCCGTCTTTCTTGGCGACACGGTCGCGGCAGTCAAAAATATGTTTTTCTTTGACGGCGATTGCAAAGCCGCCGCTTTCACGCACCGCGCGCAGGATCAAAAAGTCACCAACAGCTATAGGAACGCGAATACCCCATGCATGGGTAAAGGCTTCTTCCCAAAGCGGGGCATGCTCTTCGCCGTCGTCGTAAGCTTTGACAATAGGGGCGCAGCCCTCTGCTTGAACGGCAACCATCTTGGGGCGTTTGCTTCCGATCCAGCCGATTTTTTCCAACTCATCAAAGGCTTTCCACATGCCGATGAGGCCAGTACCACCGCCAGTCGGGTAAAATATCACGTCGGGCATTTCCCAGCCGAGCTGCTCTGCGAGTTCAAGGCCCATGGTTTTCTTGCCTTCGATCCGGTACGGTTCTTTCAGGGTTGAGATGTCGGCCCAGCCCATTTCTTCCTTGCCTTCAAAAACAATTTTGCCGCAATCATTGATCAAGCCATTTACGGTATAGGTATCGCCGCCCTGGAGTTCGATTTCACGGATGTTAACAATTGGTGTGTCGTCGGGGCAGAGCACGGTCGTCTTAAGTCCGGCGTAGGTAGCATAGGCGGCAAGTGCGGCACCTGCGTTACCGTTGGTCGGCATGGCCAGATGATTTTGACCGAGCTCTTTTGCCATGGCAACCGCGAGGGCAAGACCGCGTGCTTTAAACGATCCTGTTGGCAGACGGCCTTCGTCCTTTACGATCACATCGCAGCCATCTGGCACGGAGGACTTAAGCGGGATAAGCGGCGTCATCACTTCACCCAGGCTGACCATGGCGTCGCCTGTCTTGACCGGAAGAAATTCGCGGTATTTCCAAAATCCACCGGGGCGTGCTTCTATTTCTTCTTTTGTGACGCTATTTTTTATGGCGTCAAGGTCATATCGCACAAGAAGTGGTCTGCCAGCCTCTGAAAGGCCGTGAATTTCGCCGGCTTTATAATCATCTTTTCCTGTGATGGAACATTCTAAGTTGGTTACAAATGAAGCTTTAGCATCATAAAGCTCTTTGGTGAATTGATACTCAGCGTTCTTGGTCATACTCTGTCCTTTAAAGGTGATCTATTTGGCGCACAGCACCTTTGTCAGCTGATGTGGCCATCAAGCCGTAGGCTTTAAGTGCTTTTGAAACCACCCGCGTTCTAACCTCTGTTGGTTTCCATGCGGCGGCACCGCGCGCGGTCATGGCTTCGCGGCGTTTTTCCAGTTCCGCGTCACTGATCTCGACGCGAATGATCCGGTTTGGAATATCGACTTCGATAATATCACCGTTGTTAATGAGAGCAATTGCGCCGCCCGATGCCGCTTCTGGTGACACATGCCCAATGGAAAGTCCAGAAGTACCGCCAGAAAAACGACCATCGGTGATCAGGGCGCAAGCCGTGCCCAGCCCCATTGATTTAAGGTATGATGTGGGATAAAGCATTTCCTGCATTCCCGGACCGCCGCGCGGACCTTCATAGCGAATTACCACGGCTTCACCGGCTTTAACATCACCAGAAATGATGCCTTCGACCGCACTATCCTGACTTTCATAGACGCGGGCAGGCCCTTTGAAGGTAAAGTTTTCCTGCGCTACGCCAGCGGATTTAACAATGCAGCCATCAAGGGCAATGTTTCCTTCTAGTACCGCCAGACCGCCGTCTTGAGAATAAGCATGTTCTATAGAACGGATACAGCCTTCTTCCCGGTCCAGATCGAGGGTGTTGTAGCGTTTGCTTTGTGAGAAGGCTTCTGTTGTGCGCACGCCGCCCGGTGCGGCCTTGTAAAATTCGATGACATCCTCGGCCGGGCTTCGATTTACATCAAAATAATCGATCACTTCACCAAGAGTTCTTCTTTGAACCGTTGGGCAATCGCGGTGAATAAAGCCGCCTTTTTCAAGCTCCCCCAATATCGCGATCACGCCACCGGCACGGTGGACATCCTCCATATGGAAATCCTGGGAGGCGGGTGCCAATTTACAAATATTGGGTACTTTCTTTGAAAGTCGGTCAATATCTTCCATTGTAAAGTCGCATTCAGCTTCGTACGCCGCGGCGAGCAAATGCAAAACCGTATTGGTTGATCCTCCCATAGCAATATCGAGTGTCATGGCATTTTCAAAGGCTTTGAAGGATGCGACCGCGCGCGGAAGAACACTTTCGTCGTCTTCCTGATAATACGCTTTTGTAATATTCATGATTGTCTTTGCGGCGCCTAAGAATAGCTCTTTACGGTCACTGTGCGTTGCAAGCGCTGATCCGTTACCGGGAAGCGCAAGACCGAGCGCTTCAGTGAGGCAATTCATACTGTTTGCGGTAAACATGCCAGAACATGATCCGCAGGTCGGGCAGGCTGACTGCTCAATTTTTTCAACGGTGGCATCATCCACATTTGGATCAACGCCCATGATAATGGCATCGACCAGATCCAGTCCGTGGTTTACCCCGTCTGTTCGTCCAGCTTCCATGGGCCCGCCGGATACAAAAACGGTTGGTATATTTAACCGCAGGCTCGCAGACAGCATCCCAGGTGTGATTTTATCACAGTTGGATATGCAAACCATTGCGTCAGCGCAGTGCGCGTTGACCATATATTCAACACTGTCAGAAATTATCTCGCGACTTGGAAGGCTATACAGCATACCGTCATGGCCCATGGCGATGCCATCATCAACGGCGATGGTGTTAAATTCCTTGGCAATGCCTCCATGTTTTTCTATTTCGCGCGCAACCATCTGTCCAAGGTCTTTAAGGTGGACGTGGCCGGGCACAAATTGAGTGAAGCTGTTGACCACGGCGATGATCGGTTTTCCAAAATCCTGATCGGTGACACCAGTTGCGCGCCAAAGGGCACGTGCACCGGCCATGTTGCGGCCGTGGGTCGAGGTTTTGGAACGATATGCGGGCATGTTTCTGTCTTTCTGATAGGCATTTATAATAATATCTGTAATAAATACCAATATTATGTCATTTGTCGATAAAATAAGTGAACAAGCAGGGAGCGATTTATGCGTAGTGATAACAATTCTGGAGTCTCACCGGAAGTTTTAAAAGCGATTTGCGATGAAAATACAGGTGACGCTGCTGCTTACGGCGGCGACGAAATAACAACAAGATCAGAACAAGCGCTCAGGCGGGTATTTGACAATGAAGATTTAAATGCCTTTAATTTGATTTCTGGCACGGCGGCAAACTCACTTATTATTGCTACGTTATCCCCAACTTTCGGTGCCGTGTTTTGCTTAAAGGATAGCCACGTGTACGGCGACGAGTGCGGCGCCAATGAATTTCAGACAGGTGGTGCCAAACTGGTGCCGCTTAAGGGTGAAAATGGCAAGATCGGTGTTGATGAACTTGACGATGCTATTGCATGGCACATGGAAGGTGAACCGCATCATAGCCAGCCGTCGGTTCTATCTATTGCCAATACCACCGAAACAGGCGCAGTTTATACCCCGGATGAGGTGGCCGCGCTATCCACTGTGGTTAAGAAGTGCAATATGAAGCTTCATATGGACGGTGCTCGCTTTGCCAATGCGGTCGCAAAAATTGGTTGTACGCCTGCGGAGATGACCTGGAAGGCGGGTGTTGATGCACTCTCGTTCGGCACCACCAAAAACGGAACCCTTGGTGCCGAGGCGGCTATTTTCTTTAATGGATCTGATGATGGAAGCTTTATTTACCGGCGTATGAGAGGTGGGCATCTGGTATCAAAAATGCGTTTTATTTCAGCGCAGATCATTGCCTATCTTGAAAATGATCTGTGGCTAAAAAATGCGTCCCATGCCAACGCAATGGCGGAGATATTATATCAGGGGACAAAAGATGCGAGCGGTATCAAATTTTCCTTTCCAGTTCAGTCGAACTTGATGTTTGCTCAGATTGATTCTGCGCTTCAGGAGAAACTAAATGATGCGGGAGTTCATTTTTATAACCGTAGCGTTTCCGGTATCAATAGTTCGCGGCTTGTTACGGCGTTTAATACTGATCCGGCATCCATAGATACATTTATTGATATTGTAAATTCGCGTTAAACAGACCTGCGAATTAAAGAGATTTTTAATAATTGTAATGCTATTTTAACAGCATGATGATCAAAAATATTGCACATATAATTCTTGTGCCACTTGCTTTACTTTGTCTTTCAAGCTGCGACAGTAATCAGGAAAAACATAAGAAAACCCTTGAAGAGAGGCTTGTTGATAGCTTTTCTGCTTCGGAAAATATTGTGCGCGAACGTGTTGATGTCATCGTGTCTGCCAGCAAGGATCAAGATTATGTGCTTGCTATGAATGAACTGGCCATTTTATCAGCGACACAGCAAAATAATCCTGCCCAAAAGCAGGCCATCAACCTGCTCATGAACCAGTTGCGCTTTAACATGGAAGAGGCGGAATTTACGGCGCGGTCACAAAGGCAAGATAATTAGATGATCTATATCTAAGCACTAAAATATTGACAGACACCCTAAAAATAACCCAATATCTTGAAGTATAAGGTTGTTTTTTGGAATTACGTATGGATAAAACGACGTCCAGTCTTGTTTGGAAGCTTGTTATTGCCTCGCTATGTGTGGGGTTAGTGCTTAGTTTTTTCGATATCGATCCTGTGGCACTGATCGAAGATGTTCCGGAAACCCTTGGTAGAATACTTGAAGTTATCCTTGATGTGGTCAACTGGGCAGGTAAGTATATCCTACTTGGCGCCATAATCGTTATTCCGATCTGGGTAATCTTCAATATCAGGACAATTTTTGATAAATTTTTCAGTAAAAATAAAAAATAATAGTATTCGCAAAAGAGTGCATTGATAGAAAACAAAACATTACTCAGGAGGGTATAAACATCATGTCATCAAGAAATACCAGTAATTCATATGGCTGGGTTGCCAAAACATTTCATTGGGGAATGTTTCTCATTATTTTGGGCCAATACTGGCTCGGCGGGAATTTTAAAGAGGAAGCCTACGAAGGGATGGGGCTTGCGGGCTATCATTTCTCAGTCGGCCTGCTCATCTTATTCTTAATTCTTCTTCGGTTTACTTGGCGGGCAAAGAACCCTGTTCCCGAGATGCCTGATGGTACGGGAAACCTTCAGGCGCTTGGTGCCCATGGGCTTCATATGCTTTTTTACATCCTTCTTATCGCACTTCCGACGGTTGGAGTTGCGATTGTACAGGCAAAAGGTGGAACCGTCTCATTTTTCGGCATGTTTTCGATCCCAAGGTTTATTGAAAAAGCAGAAAGCACTGCTGATTTAGTTGTAAGCATGCATGGCATATTTGCCAAAGTGACGCTGCTTTGCATTCTGCTACACATCATAATGGCTCTTTACCATCATTATGGCAAAAAAGACAATGTGCTAAAACGGATGTTGCCTTGGTAACTTGATTACTCATAAGATGAAAAAGGCCCTGCGGGGCCTTTTTTTATTGCGGAGCAATTTTTAATAACATATGTTTTATTCATAACGATCAAATTGGGGGATCTGAAATGGATGTACGTGCATCGGCCGACTATTATAATAATCGTAATTCAAATAAACAAAAAAGCAGCAAATTAAAACCCACCGGTATTTTGATGGCGCTGTTGCCGCTATCTGCTTGCGGTGGTGATGGCGGCACAGGTGGCGCGGCAGTGGCGCCCCCACCCCCGCCGCCGGAACCTACACTTTTAACCAATTTTACTGAAACAACAACGAACACGTTTGTTGCGCAGGATGACAGCGATAGCACGCTGGTATTTATGGACGCGACCGATGATTTGAATATCACAGGATTGGGCGGCGATGACGCACTTGTAAGCGGTTCTGGCGACGATACTATAAAAGGCGGTGATGGCGACGACATGATCAGAGCAGGTGAAGGTGCTGATGATGTTGATGGTGGTGCTGGTGATGATATTTTTGTACTTGTCGGCACGACAACAGCCGGCCAATATGACGCTGGGGATATCACGAGCCCGGCGGGTTCCGGTGTTGACCTTTCCCGTCTGGTTTCACTTGCTGATTTGAACGACCGTGCAACAAGTGAAGTCGGTGTTGGCGAAGCTATTGACGGCGGCGCTGGTAATAACACCGTTTATGTTTACGGTACCGTTGATCTGACTGGTATCACGCTTACCAATGTCACCGTTCTTTATGTAAATTCTGAAATCAGTTTAACGCCTGATCAAATCGCAGATTTCACAACCATTGACGGCGATGGATCATCAATCATTAATATCATTGTGCCTGATGATGGAAATGACTATGTGCTTGATCTGACGTCCATGGATATCAGCGATATTGCTGAAATTCATGTGGATGGTGATATCACGTTCAGGGTTGATGATGCCAGTGATCTGGCAGGAATTGTAAAAATTTCTGCCGAGACCGGAAGTGAGATCAGGCTGGATGTCACACACCAACATCCAAAGTCGGTTATTTCATTGGAAGAAATCTGGGCCGTATTTGATCAGGTCGTTGTGGTTGATTATGAAGGGGACGGGTTTGAAAACTTTATAATTTATAATGCTGACAGTAATTTTCAAGTAGATGCACAAAGTGGATTTATTAGTATGCTGGCTTCGGAAAACGAATATTTTAGCAAGCTGTATTTAGTGCCTGATGCTTCCGGACTAGAAACATTCGAAGCTGATTTGACTACGTATGATTTGACGGGCATTTCTTTGATCTATTTGGGTGAGGATGGAAATACAGAAGTTACCATTACGACCCAGAATATAATAGACTGGTACCAAGGTTCTTCGAGTGGCAACAACATAAGTATTTATGGTTACAGTGACGACATCTTAAATATTGATGGAGAAGACTGGACTACTGTAATCCCCACAATCAATTCATTTGGTTTAAGGTACCTTTATCTTAACAGTGATAACGAGCGGGTTTATTTGACGCCCGATCTGGCGGAAGCGAATGGCTTCACTATACTTGGAGGGTTTACAGAAACAACTACGAACGTTTTTGAAGCAGACGGAGGTTTTAATACTGTAGTTTTGGATGAGACATCTTCGGCTAATAATTTAACGATCACAGGAAACGCTGATTCATCTAATTTCATTGCAAGTGGCTCAGGCGATGATTTGATTACACTGCTAGGTACGGGATTAAATACCGTAGTAACAGGAGCTGGCGATGATGTAGTCCACGGTGGTTCTGGCCGAGATGTAATTAGAACCAAAGAAGGTGACGACACCATCTTTGGTGGCGATGGTCGCGATGATATTTACGGAGGAGCCGGAGCAGATTATATCGATGGCGGTGACGGGCTTGAGGACCGTGTTAATTATTATAGAAGTCCGGAAGCAGTGACGATTGACCTGGCTGAAGGTACGGCTACAGGTGGATATGCGGATGGTGATACTGTTGTTAATATAGAAAGAGTTAGCGGTACAGCGTTTGATGATGTCATCACGGGTGACGATAATGATAACCAACTCTCTGGAGGAGAGGGGGGTAATGATATCCTCAATGGTGGTGGTGGAAATGATCTGTTGTTCGGAATTGGGGAGCTCTATGGCGGTACAGGTGATGATCGAACGTCTATATTTGAAGACAGATATGAAGACACGTTTTTTGATGGTGGCGACGGAGAAGATGAGGTATGGCTTCTGGCTAAATCTAATTCAAGTGTTCCCACTGATTTTGCGCTATCAAGCGAGCACCTTATTAATATAGAAGCTATCAGTCTTACATTTCAGGGTGGTGATGGTACCAGCATAGAAAGGCTTGAGCTATCGTTAGACGATGTAATCAGTATGACAGATGCAGATAATATTTTGAAAATTTATGGTGGTGATACGTTTGACAGCGTCACGTCAACCGGTGAAGGTTGGGTTCAGGGTGCTGATCAGAATATCGACTCATATGACTATCACGTTTACACTGGCGGCGGTGCTACGCTGTTGGTTGATCTTAATATAACTCAGGATATTACATAAAATATTGATGGTTGAACTTCTTAGCGCTACATGGAAAGGCGTAGTTCCGCCACTGTTTTTTTGATCCAGAAATATGCGACGATACCGGCGATTGCGTTTGAAATACTAATGAGTATAAACGCGGTTTCTAAATCGTAATACCGCGATGCGAAATAAAATAGCGGTAGTTGCAGGAAAAAGACCCGTAGAGTTGATATTGCTACGCCGGGCATTGGTTTTCCAAGGCAATTGAAAATTGCATTCACGCTCATTACAAGTCCGTAGAGGCCGTAGGAAATTGGCACAACGTAAAGATAAGAGACGGCAAGTGATATTATCTCCGGCTCGCCTCGAAACATTCCGGCGATCAATGGTGCGAACAGTCCAAGAATGATGGCGACGAAGCCCCCCCAAAGCAGGCAGAAAAGGGTGATGTTTTTAATAGCTTCATCGATGCGGTCAAAATTTCGTGCACCAAGGTTCTGGCCAATAAAGGGCCCGATCACAGCCGAAGAGGCAAAAAATAAAACGAGTGATAACATCTCAACGGTTGTTGCGACATGTGTTGCAGCCACTGCAGCTGTGCCGTAACGGGCTACCATTGCAATGATAATCGCTGCGACAACGGGTATGATCAAATTTGTACCGGTTGCAGGTATTCCAACATGCAATATTCTTTTTATTGAACTGGTGAAATGAGTAAGTGTTTCACGGTTGAAGGTGATCACTTGGTAGTGATAATTTAGCGAATATAAAATGATAATAAAGCTTATAAAGCGTGTGGCAAACGATGCCCATGCCGCGCCAGCAAGTCCGAGTTCAGGAAAACCAAATAGGCCGAAAATCAGCAGCGGATCAAGAATGAGGTTCAAGATCGCTGAAATTACCATGAGGTTTCCTTGTAATTTTGTGTCCCCCAAAGCACGCATAACCGCGCCGCCAGTCATTGGCAGCATTATAAAAAGAGGTGAAAAATACCAGATTACAATATATTCACGGATGAGCGGCAATACTTGTTCGTTTGCTCCCATTGCCCGAAATAATGGGTCTATGGTGGCAAGACCAACAATAGTGACAAGTATGGAGAGTGCGAATGTCAAAATGAGTGTGTTTGTAGTCAGTATCTTAATTTCTTCCTGATCCCCATTGCCAGCGACACGGGCGATTACGGAAGAAACACCAGCCATAAGACCAATGGATAAAGAAATAATTACCATAGCCACGCGGGTTATAAAACCCATTGCCGCGACCTCGTTCGTGCCGAGCTTGGCGATAAAAAAACTATCGACAAAGGTAAAAGACATACTCGCCGTCAGACCGATGACCATCGGTAGTGCCATGCGTATAAGATGCTTGTGAACGGAGCCAGTGGTTAGGTCTACCCTTGGTGATTTTTTTGTTGTGGCCATTATTATTAATTAGTCCTGATACGCTGATAGATATTGCTCTAGTAAATGGGATCATATGGCCGTGAAGTCAAGAGGACATTTGATATATTAATTATACTGCAATAATAAACGGAGTATGTTATTTGTATATTTAATTTTGGGCCTTTTAGAGGAATTATAAACAGGGAAATAGAATATTATGATTGTTGTTGTATCGCCAGCCAAGAAACTTGACTTTGCAAGTGATGACGTAAAACCAAACTGGTCGGTTCCTGATTATCTGGATCAAAGCGAAGAGCTGATAAAAACAGCACGGAAACTGACACGCCCACAAATTGGCAAGCTCATGAGCATAAGCGATAAACTTGCCGATCTGAATTATCAACGTTACCGTGATTTTGAGCGGCCGTTCACGCTCACCAATGCGCGTCAGGCGGTTCTTGCCTTTAAGGGTGATACATATGTGGGACTAGATGCCGAAACGCTAAGCGATGAAGATCTCGAATTTGCGCAGGATCATTTTAGAATTTTATCTGGTCTATACGGCATGCTCCGTCCTCTTGATCTGATGCAGGCGTACCGCCTTGAAATGGGATGTCGACTAAAAAGCCCAAAGGGAAAGAACCTCTATGATTTTTGGGGAAGTCATCTGACAGATGGTCTCAACAATTTGATGAAGGAGCAAAAAACAGATGTCATCATCAACTGTGCTTCGAACGAATATTTTAAATCCATCAATGAAAAAGAACTTAACGGCAAAGTGATTACGCCGGTTTTTAAAATCGTCAGAGACGGCGTCGCAAAAAGCCCAGGCATGATGACCAAACGCGCCCGCGGTATGATGGCTCGCTACATTATTCAGAATAAAATCGAAAAGGTCGAGGATCTCAAGAAGTTTAAGATGGACGGCTACAAGTTTATGCCAACCCTCTCTAACGATGAGAAATATGAATTTCATAAAATTGTTGATTAAGTTCCGTGATTGAAAGTCCGTTATTTTACGCTGTAGCGATTGTGGCCGTGCTTATTGTCGGCATATCCAAGGGCGGGTTTGTTGGCGGTTTTGGCATGCTCGCAGTGCCAATGATGGCAATGATTATCGATCCACGTCAAGCAGCGGCAATTATGCTTCCCATACTTTGCGCAATGGATATTTTTGCTGTGAAAGCCTTTTGGGGTAAGTGGGATAAGCACTCTCTGGTAAGTATTATACCGGGAGCTGTCATTGGCATTATATTTGGCGCCCTGACTTTCAAGTATTTAAACGCAGATATGATCCGCATCATCGTTGGTGGAGTGACGGTGCTATTCGTCTTGCAATATTATCTTATCGATCGCCGCCGAAAAAACGAACCGGGTCTTGACTATAGTGGTACCAAGGGTGGTATTTGCGGTGCTTTGAGCGGCTTCACAAGTTTTATCGCTCACGCTGGCGGTGGCCCACTATCCATGTATTTATTCCCGCTTAAGCTTGAAAAAACAAAATTGATGGCGACATCTGTGATCTTTTTTATTGTTGTTAATTACGTGAAGCTGATCCCCTACGCCTGGCTCGGACAGCTATCGAGCGAAAATTTGCTGACGTCGCTGGTGCTCCTACCACTAGCGCCAGTTGGCATAAAACTTGGGGTGTGGATGCATCACAGGGTCTCAAATGATATTTTCTATAGCATTTGTTACATAGCGTTATTTTTTACGGGACTTAAGCTTATTTATGACGGTGTCATCCAGCTTTAAAACGGGATCCAGCTTCTTTCTTTGGTAAAATGCAAATAACCCAGATTAACGCCTGCGCGAAGACCGACACCAAGCCGGATGGGCGCGATGATAATTTCATCGACCTGCTGATAATTCATTCCGAAACCAGCCACGTAGTAGAGGCTGCCTTCAACGGCAGGAAAGCGCTGATAAAGTTCTTCGGTATCATTAAGGTTATAGACAAGAGCGAAAACCCGCGAGCCATTGGCACCAGCGTCAATTCCAATGGATGGACCCTTCCAATATACTCGTTTGTCACCTTCAATTTTATGAGAAAGGGTGCCGTCGCCGTAGCGTGCGCCAACGACGAGCGCTGCACTAACTTCCGTGCCAATAATATATCCATTTGGTCTGCCAAGATCTGCGAATGCTTTTTCAATCACGCTGGCCACAGCTTCAGAGCCTTCACCGAAAAATTCAGATGCGGCGTTTATGACATTTTCCTTATCATAGGTCGCGTCTGCATTGGTGCTGTCCAAATTTTGTCTTTCCGCCGGTGGTGGCGGGGAGGTTTCGCTATTTTTGCCGGAACAGGCCGAGAGCATCAATAGAGCGGATAGTCCAAGCAACTTGAAGAAACTGCGCATTATTCTTTTCCCTGTTGTTTCTTTCCATTAATTCTAAACATGATCCATTTGGCTGGAAAAATCCAGACAATTCCCGCCACCAGATAACATATTAATTCAAGCATAATGTTATCGGAAAAAAAGGCGTCAATAAGACGGCTGATGACGAGTATATAAAGCGTCATGACGGCGAGCATCAACAGCAGCCAAAGGAGCTTTGATATTTTTGGCGAAGAGGGATCTGACAAATTATTTCCTTAAATTCTTCCACTTAGAAAAAGCGCGAGGTAAATACCGCCGTAAACCACAGTAGAAAAGGCGGCGGCAATGGCGAGAAACTTTAAGTGCCGACCAATACTGCTAAAAAGTCGCTTGAAAATATTACTTTCTTCCATGGTTTATTTGGTTCTTCTCATCCTTACGGCGTTGTTAATTAATTTAACCGTTTCTGACCACAGGTTATATGCGTTCAGATCATGAATTGAAACCCATTTCGCATCAATTGCGTCATCAGCGGCTTGAAGGTCGCCGCGACCATAATCTGCCATATAATCGATGAGGCTATAATGATATTGGATATTCTCATTGTCATCGCGTTTTATGAAATCCACAACATCAATAAGGGTAATATTTTTAATCACAATAGATGTTTCTTCTCTCACTTCTCTTGCGGCAGTATCTTTAAGTTTTTCGCCTAAATCCTGTGCGCCGCCAGGGATGCTCCATTCTGCTGCTTTCGGCGGTTTGTTACGCTGGATCAGCAGGATTTTATCTTCTTTAAAAACGACAACGCCAACGGCAGTGATTGGGCTCTTTGGATAATCTCTTTTCATATTATGCTTTTTATATATTATAATTTTGAATTTGAATTATAGCGTGATCCAGTAAAGTTGAATAGACAATGTGTGGAAGATTTTCACTATCAAGCGATGCCTACAATAGTTTTATCGAATTTCTTGACATGGGGCAGTCTTTTGTTGTGCCGGACCGCTTTAACATCGCGCCAAGCCAACCAGTCGCCGTTCTTCGCTTGCAAGGATCGGATAAAGACCAGGCGATTATACCGCAAGCGCCCCTTCCGCCCCGTGAAGGGGCGCTGATGCGCTGGGGACTTATCCCCCATTTTGCTAAGGAGATTAAAACCGATCGGCCACTGATAAACGCTAGATCTGAGACGATAGCCGATAAACCATCATTTCGGGGTCCGTTTCGGCGGCGAAAATGTCTTGTGCCAGCGGATGGTTTTTATGAATGGAAACGTGGCGGCGCATCGCCAGTTCCTTACTATGTTTCTCTACCGGACCGGATGCCTTTCACTTTTGCTGCGATATGGGAAGCCTGGACGGGGCCGGCCGGTGAAGACTGGCTTGAAACGGTGTCATTGGTGACCAAACCAGCAAATGGGATCGTAAAAAAAATTCATAACCGCTCTCCTGTTATTGTCGCTCCGCAAGACTATGACCTTTGGATGCGTCCTTGCGATCCGCCGGACCGGGATATTTTCTCAAAACTTTCTACTGACCTGGACAAGAAACTCTGCATGTATGAAGTAAGCCCTTATGTAAATAGCGCGCGCCACGACAGTGAGCAATGCATAATACCAGCAAGTACCGATCAATTTAAACTTTTTTGATTAATCGGACTTCTTAACGCTGTGGCCCCCGAATTGGTTGCGTAGCGCGGAAACGACTTGTCCGGTATAGCTTGGGTTTCCGGTTGAATCGATGCGAAATTGAAGGGATGCTTCGATGACGGGAGCGGCAATGTTTTTCGATTTTGCTTCTTCAACGGTCCAAAGGCCTTCGCCGCTGTGGGAAACTTCGCCGGATATGGCGCTTAGCTCGACGCCCTCTTCTTTGTAGCCGTTTTGCAGCCAACCGACGAGGCGGCTTTCGATAACGCTGCCGGTGTTATAGATGCGTGACACTTCTTCAAGGTCGAGACTGAACTCACTGGCTTTCAGGATTTCGAATCCTTCGCCAATCGCTTGCATCATACCGTATTCAATGCCGTTGTGAACCATTTTGGTAAAGTGACCGGCGCCGGTTTCTCCCATATAGGCGTAGCCGCCTTTCACACTTAAATCTTTAAACAACCTTTCATATTTTTCAAATTTATCGCGCGCACCACCGATCATCATGCAGGCGCCGCTTCGTGCCCCGCCGGGGCCTCCGCTGACGCCAACATCCATGAAAACCAGACCTTTTTGCTTGAGATCAGCGCCCCTGCGTACTGTTTCTTGGAAATTTGAATTGCCACCGTCCATGATGACGTCACCGGCACTGAGGACGGTGCTTAGATCAGAAAGAACCGTATCAACAATATTATGAGGCACCATGATCCAGATAAATTTCTCGCCGGGAAGTTTTTCCTTAAATTCATCAAGATTTGATACTGTTTCGGCGCCTGCCGCTTGCGCCTCTTTCCTCGCGGCCTCATTGGGGTCGGTTGCAACCACCTCATGACCTTTTTCGAGTAGGAGCTTCACCATACCCATGCCCATTTTACCAAGGCCAATATAACCAATTTTCATAATTTCAGGTACTTTCTCATGTCTGTTCTTTATCTAATGACCCGGCCTGGGTTCATAATGTTTTTGCTGTCAAGCACGCGTTTAATATCACGCATTATGTTCAGTTCGGTATCCGATTTATAATATTCCAGTTCTTCTAATTTGAGAGACCCGATGCCATGTTCAGCGCTTATGCTTCCGCCGAGTTCAACGACGATATCATGAACCAGACGGTTTATTTCTGACCATTTGGCAAGATATTCTGATTTATCCATTCCCACGGGTTGTGAAAGGTTGAAATGAATATTGCCATCACCAATGTGACCAAAGGGAACGGGGCGGATGCCGGGCAGGTAATTAGTAACGGCCTCAGTAGCGCGTTCAAGAAATATCGGAATTTTTGAAACGGGAACGGCAATATCATGTTTGATGCTGCCGCCTTCAAATTTTTGCCCTTCTGACATATGTTCGCGCAGGTTCCATAATTCTTTCATTTCGCGATCGTTTTTCGGAACAACGCCGTCAATCACATGCCCCATTTCCATTGATCGTTCAAGAATTCGTTCCATCACTATTTCAAGATCAAGTAGATCGGCTGCCATCGATGTCGCACATTCCATAAGAATGTACCAGTCATATTTACTTTCGAGTGGATCACGACAGCTGGGCATATGCTCGATAGTGATATCAAGACCGACCCGCGGTAATATTTCAAAGGCGATTAGGCTATCACCACTAATTTCACGAGCAAGGCCAAGTAATTTAATGGCCGCATCCGGATCCTCTACGGCGACAAATGCGGTGTTTTTTTGCACATGCTCAGGGTAAAGCTTCAACGTTGCGGCGGTGATCACGCCAAGCGTTCCCTCTGCACCGATGAAAAGCTGTTTTAAATCATATCCGGTGTTGTCCTTGCGAAGTCCGGTTAGACCATGCCATATATCACCGTTTGCAAGCACGACCTCAAGTCCCAGCACCAATTCCCTCATGACGCCATATTGCAGCACGTTGATACCGCCAGCATTCGACGAAATATTGCCACCGATCATTGCTGATCCTTCGGACGCGATGTGCATGGGAAACTGGCAATTGATGTCTTTGGCAATGGTATGAGCGTCCGCGAGGATGACACCACTTTCCAATGTCATGGTATGATTAAGTGCATCTGTTTCACGCACTTTATTCATCCGTTTCATACTCAAGATGATCTGCGTATTGCTCGCATCCGGTACATTACCACCAACAAGGCCGGTATTGCCGCCTTGGGGAACGATTTTTATATCGTGATCGTGACAGTAAGCTATGACCTTTGAAACCATTTCGGCCGAATCTGGAAATAAAACAAGTGGTGTTTTACCAACAAATTTATCGCGCGGCTCAATCAGATGGGGTTCAATAACGGTCCAATCATCACTGGCGCCCTTCGCGCCTGCGATTTTCTTAAGAGCGTCAATATCTGTTTGGTCTATTGTCATAGCTTAGTTTCCCGGGGCGCTGCTGCGCGTTCCAGCCTATCATTGATGGCAATGCCAAGTCCAGTATTCGGGATCGGTGCAACAGCAATTGCTTCCAGGTTTAAGCGGTCCAGTTCACGCATCATTGAAAATAAGTTTGCCGCAGCTTCAACCAAGTCACCGCTGGGGCTTAAGTTCAGGCTATTTTCCGTATTCGAATTATGCCCAAAAGCGAGATACGCTTCTGCGGGTCCTTGTTTGGCTGCATTAAGTCGCATTTTAGTGTTCGGCGCATAGTGACTTTTTAACTGCCCTGGGGCGACCGGATTATCGGTGGGCTGATCATTTATTTGAATAGCCTGACCAGTAACTTTTTCAATGTCCTTTGGTGTGATGTTACCGGGGCGGAGCAGGGTAATTCCGCTTTCGTCTATTTGAACAATGGTGGACTCGAGACCTTTATCGCAGGCCCCGCCATCGATGATCATATCAAGCTCATCACCAAATTCGCCGTCCACGTGAGCAGCCGTTGTCGGGCTGATGTTGCCAGACTTGTTGGCACTCGGTGCAGCAATGGGGCCGTCAAATTTTTGCAACAATTTATGGGCGACATTGTTCATTGGTACCCGTACGGCAACTGTGTCGAGGCCAGCAGTGATCAGGTCCGAAAGTCCGCTTTGTTCCCTGAGCGGTAAGACCATAGTAAAGGGACCCGGCCAAAAATTATCGGCCAGCTTTTGCGCCGTAGGGTTTATATGGACGTAAAGGTCCGCTTTCTTGGCGTCAGACAGATGAACAATTAACGGATTAATGCTGGGGCGGTTCTTTGCAGCATAAATCTTTGCAACCGCGGTGCTATTTGTCGCATCAGCGCCAAGGCCGTAGACGGTTTCTGTGGGAAATGACACAATATCACCGTCAGCAAGCTTTTTTGTCGCAAGATCAAATGTTTCATTTGATGGTATATAAAGGCGGCTTTTCGTCATTCTCTTACAATATACTTGAATAAAATTCTCTAATACTGTTCTATAATTGGTGTAGGAATACATAACAACCCCAGATGGGAGATTAAATGGGCGCGCTTAAGGGAAAAACAATATTTATAACAGGGGGAAGTCGTGGTATTGGCCTAGCGATTGCGCTGCGCTGCGCGCGGGACGGTGCCAATATTACCATTGCCGCTAAAACAACAGAACCGCATCCAAAGCTTGAAGGAACAATTTATTCGGCTATAGAAGAGATTGAAAAGGCGGGTGGCAACGGGCTTGCCTGTAAGGTTGATATACGCGACGAAGGCATGGTTGCGGACGCCGTTGAAAAGACGGTTTCAAAATTTGGCGGCATTGATGTGCTGATTAACAATGCCAGTGCCATTTCACTGACACCAACTCTCCATACGGAAATGAAGCGCTACGATTTGATGCATGGCGTCAATACCCGCGGTACGTTTATGGTTTCAAAAGCATGTATTCCTCACCTTAAGAAGGCCGAAAACCCGCAAGTGATGAATATTTCACCGCCGCTCAATATGGAGGCGAAATGGTTTGGACCTCACGTCGCATACACAATGGCCAAGTTTGGCATGAGTATGTGTGTGCTGGGTATGGCCGAAGAATTTAAACGAGATGGCATTGCTTTTAATGCTCTTTGGCCACGTACAACAATTGCGACGGCGGCAGTTAGAAACTTGCTCGGAGGAGAGCAGGCAATAAGGGGCTGTAGAACTCCGGAAATAATGGCCGATGCGGCCTATGTAATATTGACACAAAATGCGCGGAAAAATAGCGGTAATTTCTATATTGATGATGAAGTATTGGAGCGTGTCGGGATAACGAACTTGGATAAATATGCGGTTGATCCATCTTCAACTTTATTGCCGGATTTTTTCGTCGAGCCAAGATAAATAAAGAGGAAAACATGAACGATAGACCATGGTTAGATCATTACCCGCCTCACGTAAAATGGGATCAGAAATTTGAGGGGAAACCTCTTCACAACCTGATTGACGATACGGCGGCCAAAATCCCGCAAAATATAGCACTTGATTTTATGGGAAAGACATGGACCTACGGTGACGTGGAAAAAGCGGTTAATGCCGCGTGTAAATCATTTCAGGACATGGGGGTTGCAAAAGGCATTAAAGTAGGGCTGTTCCTTCCTAATTGTCCTCAGTTTATAATCGCCTTCTTCGCCGTTTCAAAAGCGGGTGGAACGGTGGTCAATTATAGTCCGCTTTATTCGGAACCGGAACTTCTGCATCAGGTGGAGGATAGCCAGACTGATATTATGGTAACACTTGATCTTGATGGACTTTATTCAAAGATGAGACGTGTTGTTGAACAGAGTCGCGTGAAGACACTAATCGTCAGTAAATTTTCTGATATTCTGCCATTTTCGAAAAACCTGCTCTTTAATATTTTTAAAAGAAGTGCCATCGCCAATGTGATAAAAGATGATGTCCATATGGAATATAATGATCTATTTGACAATGATGGTAAATGCCAGCCCGCGGATATAAATCCCGATGAAGATATTGCCGTGCTTCAATATACCGGTGGAACTACAGGTATTCCTAAAGGGGCGATGCTCAGCCATTCAAATCTGTATATAAATATGGCACAGCTTGAGGCGTGGCCGCCGGATCTTCAGTTTGGCAAGGAAAATGTCGTCGCCTTTTTGCCGTTTTTTCACATATTTGCTCTGACAGTGGTCCTCAACATGGGTGTCAAAATCGGCGCGCGCCTTGTCATCGTCCCCAAGTTTGAACTGGACGATGCGGTAAAGTTGATGACGCGCGAAAACATTACATTGTTTGCCGGCGTTCCAACAATGTTTACAGCGCTAGCCAATCACCCCGGCGCTGATAAAATTGGTATTGGCAAAATTAAAATGGCCATGTCCGGTGGTGCGCCGCTCCCTGTTGACCTTAGGCAGCAATATAGGGACCGCTGGGATATCGACATAACAGAAGGTTACGGTCTTACCGAAGCGTCCCCTGTTACCCACGCCAGTCCAATGGGCGAGATCGGCAGCAGAGCCGGATCTATCGGTTTGCCGTTGCCGGCGACAGAAGTTTTCATTATGGACCGTGAAAATGAAGGGCATAAAATGCCTCGCGGTGAAAGTGGCGAGATATGCATTCGCGGTCCACAGGTCATGAAAGGATACTGGAAAAAACCGGACGCAACGGCGGCTGTCATGATCGGTGATATCCTGAAGACTGGTGATGTAGGTTATATGGACGAAGAAGGTTATACTTTCATCATGGACCGTGATAAGGATCTTATTCTGGTTGGTGGTTTTAATGTCTTCCCACGAACGATTGAAGAAGCGATAAATCAGCATCCGTCCGTCGAGGAAGTTACCGTTATCGGTATTCCTCATGATTATCTTGGTGAAACGCCAAAAGCTTTCGTGAAGCTTCGCGCGGCAGGAGATGCGCTGAATGCAGAAGAACTCATGGCGTTTATCAAACCAAGAATCGGTAAGCATGAACGGCCTTCTCAGATTGAGTTTCGTGATGAACTTCCCAAGACCATGGTTGGCAAACTTTCTAAGAAGGAACTGGTTGCCGAAGAAAAAGCCAAATATGAGGCTGCCAAAGCAGCCAAATGACCACAGCACTTATTACCCACAGTGACTGCCTGGATCACGTCTCGCCGCCCGGTCACCCGGAATGTGTAGAACGTCTCAGTGTAATTCTCGCTGCTCTTTCTGAGCCGGAATTTAAAACCTTATTGCGCGTGGATGCGGCGCTTGCGACCATGCAACAATTGGAGCTGGTTCATACGAAAGAACATATCGAACATGTACTAAATCAAGTACCAATGGACGGCAATAGCATGCTTGACGGTGATACCTATTTGTCATCAGGGTCTCGGAATGCGGCGCTGAGGGGGGTGGGGGCGGTTTGTCAGGGCATTGATTTGGTCATGTCAGGGGATATCGACAACGCTTTTTGTGCGTCCCGACCACCGGGCCATCACGCTGAGCCAGGGCAAACCATGGGGTTTTGCCTTTTTAATTCTGTGGCAATCGGCGCGCTTTATGCCAGAACAAAATATTTTTGTCACAGGGTGGCGATTATTGATTTTGATGTTCATCATGGTAATGGTACCCAAACGGTCGTGGAAAACAATAAAGGGATTTTTTACGCTTCGACGCACCAATCGCCATTATATCCTGGAACAGGGCAGGTTCATGATCGTGGCAAAGGAGTGATCGTTAATATACCGCTTGCGGCTGGAAGTGGTAGCAGCGCCTTTCGAAAATCCGTGGATAGCAGACTTATTCCGGAACTTAGAGAATTCGGCCCTGACCTTATATTGGTTTCGGCGGGCTTTGATGCTCACGCTATGGATCCGCTTGCGGACCTTAATTTGGACACAGACGATTACTATTACGTCACCGAGCAGATAAAAAAGGTCGCAAACGACTGTGCTAAAGGCCGCCTTGTTTCAAGCCTCGAAGGGGGCTATAATCTTGCAATTATTGGCGAATGTGCAAAAGCGCACGTTTTCGCATTGATGAACGACTGATTTATCCGCTATAAGGTAAACGATTAAGTAATACGGGAGCAGGACGTGGCTAAGGGAACAAGTTCATCTGTTGAAATTCCAGATGATATAAAAAATATGAAATTTGAAGAAGCGCTCGGCGCTCTTGAAGATATAGTGAGGAACCTTGAAAGCGGTGAAGTGTCGCTCGAACAATCGATCGATATCTATACCCGCGGCACCCAACTTAAGGCGCACTGCGAGGATAAGTTAAAAGATGCCACAGCGCGCATTGAAAAGATTACCAAATCCGCTGACGGCGGGTTGTCTACATCGCCGCTTGATGGTGACAGCTGATATATGGTTTTTGCCTCGCCTGATCTGGCTAAGAGTTCGCTCTGCGAATTTGCCACATCAATAGAACATAGTTTGCTTGAACTGCTTCCTGTACCAGAAGGTATGGAAGATCAGGTCGTTGATGCCATGCGGTATGCGCTTTTGGCGGGCGGTAAACGGCTTCGGCCCTTTCTGGTTATGATGACATCACATCTTTTTTCTGTCGCTGACGCGCATGCGATCAGAGTGGCGGTAGCCGTCGAGTGTTTACACACCTATTCGCTTATCCATGATGACCTTCCGGCGATGGATGATGATGATATGCGGCGCGGCAAACCATCTGTACATAAAAAATTCGATGAGGCGACGGCGATCCTCGCTGGAGATGCACTGCTCACGCTTTCTTTTGAGATTCTAGCCGACGCTAAAACTCACCCCGATCCTGAAATCAGGTGCGACCTTATTACTGCTTTATCGAGGGCTGTTGGCACAATGGGCATGGTTGGCGGACAGATGATTGATTTGAAAGCTGAAAATCAAAGCTTGATTGAAAGCGAAATAAACCGTATGCAGCAGATGAAAACTGGTGCTTTAATTGTTTTTTCCTGTGAAGCTAGTGCGATATTGGCTAAGGTGGACGGGGAAAAGCGAGAGGCGCTAAAACATTATGCGCGTGATATCGGGCTGGCATTTCAGATTGTAGATGATCTTCTTGATGTGGAAAGCAGCTCTGAGGACATAGGAAAAACGGCAGGAAAAGACGCTCAGGCAGGCAAGGCGACCTTGGTATCGCTCATGGGCGTCAGTGACGCGAGATTGAACGCTGATAATTTAATAAAACAGGCCATTGAAGGTTTGCAGGTTTTTGACGAAAAAGCCGATATATTAAGATCACTGGCCGCATTCATAGTGCACCGTGGTCATTAAAAATAAGGTGAAGAATTATAAATGAACAGTAAACCAGACACACCTTTACTGGATAAGATAAATGTTCCGGCAGATGTTCGCAAATTGGCCGTTGAGCAACTTCAGGCTCTGGCCGATGAACTCCGTGCTGATATGATTTATAATGTCTCGCGTACTGGCGGTCATCTTGGTGCTGGTCTTGGTGTGGTCGAGCTGACAGCAGCTATTCACTATGTATTTAATACGCCCGACGATAAATTAATTTGGGATGTGGGTCACCAATGCTATCCCCATAAAATACTCACCGGTCGCCGCGACAAAATGCAAACAATTCGCAAAGGCGGCGGCCTTGCTGGCTTCACCAAAAGAAAAGAAAGCGAATATGATCCGTTCGGCGCCGGTCATAGTTCAACATCCATTTCAGCGGGGCTGGGCATGGCAGTTGCCCGCGATCTTACAGATAGTGAAAGCAAGCAAAATGTCATAGCTGTGATCGGCGACGGCGCCATGAGCGCGGGAATGGCATATGAAGCTATGAATAACGCTGGTGCCCTCAAAAGCCGTCTTATCGTGATACTCAACGACAATGATATGTCGATTGCACCGCCAGTTGGCGCCATGAGCGCGTATCTTGCGCGACTTCTGTCTTCTAGCTCCTATCTTAACTTAAGGGATTTCGCCAAAAATATTGTCCGAAAATTTCCGCGTCCTATCAGCTCCACCGCCAAAAAAGCTGAAGAATACGCCCGTGGCATGGCGACGGGCGGAACATTGTTTGAGGAGCTCGGTTTTTACTATGTTGGTCCTGTTGATGGTCATAATATGGAACATCTTCTGCCGGTTCTTGAAAATGTCCGCGATGCGGCTGGCGGGCCGATCCTTATTCATGTGGTCACCGAAAAGGGTAAAGGGTACACGCACGCAGAAAATGCCGCCGATAAATACCACGGCGTATCCACATTTGATGTGGGTACTGGCGCTCAGAAAAAATCCGAACCCAAGGCACCAAGCTACACAGGTGTATTTGCCAAGGCGCTGATTAACGAAGCGAGAAAAGACGATAAAATCGTTGCCATAAATGCGGCGATGCCGTCAGGTACTGGTCTTGATAAATTTGCCGAAGAATTTCCGGATCGCTGTTTTGATGTTGGCATTGCCGAACAGCACGCTGTGACGTTTGCGGCTGGCCTCGCCTGCGAAGGGTATAAACCTTTTGCGACTATATATTCCACGTTCTTGCAACGTGCCTATGATCAGGTGGTTCATGATGTGGCGGTTCAAAACCTGCCGGTTCGTTTTGCCATTGATCGGGCGGGCCTTGTCGGGGCCGACGGACCGACCCACGCCGGTTCATTTGATGTGACTTATCTTGCGTCACTTCCCAATATGGTGGTGATGGCAGCCGCTGACGAGGCGGAATTGACCCATATGATCGCGACGGCAGCAGCCCATGGCTGCGGCCCATCTGCAGTGCGCTATCCGCGCGGCGAAGGAACGGGCGTAGAGCTTCCCGAAGACGGTAAAGTGCTTGAAATTGGCAAAGGCCGCATCGTCCGCGAAGGAAAGCAGATCGCTATCCTGTCACTGGGAACTCGTCTTGATGAGGCATTGAAAGCCGCTGATGAATTTGCCGTTAAAGGACTGAGCTGCACTGTGGCTGACGCCCGCTTTGCCAAACCACTTGATATTGAAATGATCAGAAAGCTGGCCTTGGATCATGAAGTTTTGATCACCATAGAAGAAGGATCAATTGGTGGTTTTGGTAGCCATGTTGTCGATTATCTAACCAATGAAGGTCTTATGGAACAAGGGCTTAAGGTGCGTACAATGAAACTTCCTGATGTGTTTATCGATCAGGACAGCCCCGATGAAATGTATAAAACAGCGGGACTGACCGCCGCAGACATCGTCCGTACCGCGCTTCTTGCGCTTGGTCATAACGATGTAAATTCAACACAGATCAATGGCTAAAAAAAGAGCAGATCAAATTCTCGTTGACCGTGGTCTGGCCGAGAGCCGTTCGCGGGCCCAAGCCTATATTATGGCGGGGAATGTTTATGCGGGTGAACAAAAAATCACAAAGTCCGGCCAGCAGCTCAAAGAAGATGTGATCCTGGAAGTTCGCGGTAAAGAACACCCATGGGTCAGCCGCGGCGGTCTTAAGCTTGCAAAAGGATTGCAGGAATTTGATATAGATGTTTCTGGCATGACCGTCATTGATGTTGGTGCATCGACAGGTGGATTTACTGATGTGTGCCTTGAGGCTGGCGCAGCGAAGGTTTATGCGGTTGATGTGGGGCACGGACAATTGGCATGGAAAATCAGAAATGATGACCGGGTTGTTGTGCTTGAAAAAACCAACGCCCGTTACCTTAACGTCGAACAAATCCCGGAGCCTGCCAATCTGATTGTCTGTGACGCTAGCTTTATTGGTCTTCAAACAGTGCTTCCGGCCCCGATGTCATTGGCGGCGGACGGTTGCGTTTTGGTGGCACTGATCAAGCCACAGTTTGAAGTCGGCAAAGGAAAAGTCGGCAAGGGCGGTGTTGTTCGTGAGCCTGATCTCCATAAAGAAGTATGTGATAAAATAGAAAACTGGATCACAGAAGAGATGACGGGCTGGACGATGATCGGCCTTACCCAGAGCCCGATTAAAGGGCCGGAAGGTAATATTGAATTTCTTATCGGAGCCAAATATGACGGATAAAGTAACAATTGAGGAACTCGGTGGTCGTGGGGACGGCGTAGCGTATCTCAACGGTAAGCAACTATTTGTGCCCTTTAGCGCACCGGGCGATGTTGCCGATGTTAAGGTGAACGGCAGTAAAGCACGCCTTCGCCATATCCATCAAAACTCACCGCATCGGGTGGACGCACAGTGCAAGCATTTTACAAAATGTGGGGGCTGTTCAGTTCAGCATATTGATGAGCACTATTACCGGACCTGGAAAGCGGGACTGGTCAAAACTGCCCTTGAAAATCAAGGGCTTGAGGACATCGACGTTCGACCACTTGAAATGAGCCCGCTGCATAGCAGGCGCCGTACCACTTTTCAGGTGATCGGTCGGGGCGGTGGTGACATTGTTCTTGGTTACGCTGAAAAAGGCAGCCATAACCTGATAGATTTGCAGGAATGTCCAATCCTCGTTACTGAGATCGCAGACTTTATTGCACCGCTTAAGGTGTTTCTTAAAAAGCTTTTGGATAAAAAGCAGAAAATGGTCATTCAAATCACCAAAGGCGATAATGGTCTTGATGTAGTTTTTAAAAGTAAGGGCGAAGTGGATCTTAATTTGCGGATGGATCTGGCCGCTTTTGCGCAAGCAAATGACCTCGCCCGGATTAGCTGGTTTGATACATCGCTCAAAAAGCCATACTTTGAAATGCTCGCTGAACGTAAGAAACCCTATGTGACGTTTGAAGGCAATAAAGTGTTCTTCCCGGAAGGAGCCTTTCTGCAAGCGACGCAGCAGGGTCAACAGGTCCTGACCGATATTATGCTGGCGGGGATTAAAGACGCGAACCGGGTGGTTGATCTTTTTTCCGGCTGCGGAACTTTTTCAATCGCGGCAGCGAAAACCGCCAATGTTCATGCGGTTGAAAATAACGATGAGATGCTCAGCGCGCTCAAATCTAGCGCCAATATGATGACCGGCATTAAACAGGTGACCACGGAGCTTCGGGATTTGTTTATGCGTCCGCTACTTCCTCATGAACTGGATAAATTTGATGTTGCAATCATCGATCCGCCGCGCGCCGGCGCCAAACATCAAATGCAAGAGATCATAAATTCGGGGATAAAGAAACTGGTGATGATTAGCTGTAATCCGCTTAGTTTTGCCCGTGATGTTCAGGACCTGGCCGAAGCCGGGTTTAAGATGGGGCCCGTGACGCCTGTTGACCAGTTTTTATACTCATCGCATCTCGAAATTATTGCCGTTTTCGAACGGGCATAATTTTACCACAATTATTTAATATGTTTGATACTAGACGTTGAGAAAAGGCGGCAGTAATTGCCGAATAGTATGGTTAATAAATCGTTAAAACCTTTTTCTTAACAGTATGTTAGGATTTGCCTTAGGAATTCTAACGTTTTTTCGGACAGTGAGGGGCTGGCATGGTCTTTGCAATGAAATATTCATGAAAATGGATTTTCGGCAAGGAATAAATAATGACAAGCATAAGAGCCTATAACATGAATTTAAAACAATTGATCCATCCCGATCTAAATCAAAATAGCGTGCAAGATCGCGCTACCTTGCTAAACGACAATCAGAAAATCCTGAAAGCCGAAATTGGCGCGCCGTCAAATCCGGACACCGCAAATACCGCGTCCGTCCAAGTCGACATCTCCCCCGTTTGGTCAGAGGTCGCTGGCAGCGTTAATCTTAAAAATGCGACTGGCGCAGAGGTCGCAACCCTCAGCGATGCCTTGTTTAAAGCTGGTGCCATTACATTTGAAGATCACATTAATCTCAGTTTTCAAAAAGATCCGGCAAATGACGAACGCATAGATTTTCTTGCCCACTGGCAATCAGAACAAGAAAACGCCATCCACCGCGGCGCCCACCACGAAGACCTAAACGACATCATCCGCATTCAGTCGATCTTGGGGTATGTAGACAGTTTGAGCGGCTAATATAGAAGAATTACAGTACGATCATTTTCGACTCAAAGCGGACTTGAAAATTCTTCAGCATCTGTCTTTTTTGCCGAAAGCTCGCCGCTTCTGAAATATGGATTTTGTTGGTGTTTTCTGCGCCGTCCAGATCTGCGATGGTGCGGGCGTCGCGAAGGCCCCGGTGATAGCCGCGGGCGGTAAGCTTCATCATTTCGACGGCGCGCACGAGGATTTCACGGCTATCATCATAGCTGAACCACCGCCGTATGGATCGTCATTATACGCGGACGCAGAGGCATAAGGGAATGAATAGCCTTCGCGACCGTATTGGGAATATCATGCAGCTTTAAATTGAGAAATATATTACTATCTGCCTGATTTCGTTGAATTCTGTTTTATGATCTTGAATTTATCGTATTCAGATGTAAAATATATCCGGAGATTTAAATGTAGTCGTAAATCTTTGTTGAATTAAAAGAGGGGGATTTAGTGAATTTAACAAAAAATATCTTTAATTATATTTTGGTGTGTTTGACGGTTTTGGCTGGCGATAACCTGTTGGCTCAAGAATTCCCAATTAGTGCAGAAGACATTGGCATCGTTCCTGAAATCAGCAATGTGCGTATTTCTCCTGACGGCAACAAGATATTGATGATAAAGAGAAATGGCTCTGACTCGAGTATGGAAATCCGTTCCTTAATCGACGCAACCGCACCTGTCCATGAACTACCGCATAGTGACGGATTTTACACTTGGGCGAGATGGCTTAATAACAACCGGATTATTTTCAGAGCCACAGTTCGAAGAAGATCTGAAAAAAGAAATCAAAAAGTGAGGCAATCTGCCAATATACTTTTTAAAATGAATTCTGATGGCACGGGCGTTTCCAATATCAAACCTAATGTAGGATACTTCCTAGATGTTTACAAAGAAGATCGAAACTATATGTTAATGACCCGCGCTGGCAAGGTGCATAAAGTTAATATCGATACTCTAGAAACTGAAGAATATGACGCTGTTCGCCCAGACGGTAGAAGAATTTTGGATAATAATGATGTTATTCGGGCTGTTATCGTTGATGATGATAATGCGAACAATCGTATTGTTGAAGGTAAGGCCTACTACCGCAAATATAAAAGTGGTTATTGGATTAAGCTCTATGAACGGAGACTGAGATTAGGTCTTGGGTACACGAAAGAGGATACTTTTAAAGGTTGGTTTACTTATGAAGGTGTCACCAACAATCCTTCCGAAATATATGTTTCTAGTTACCATACTGGTGATAAGTTGGCGCTTTATAAGTATAACGTGGACAGCAAGGAAATTGTTGAAAAGATCGCGGGCCACGACGAGTATAATATTTACGACTTTAAATTTGATGATAATAACCAATTAATAAGTTATCGATATAATGGTGATTATCCAGTGTTAGTATTGCTTGATGATCTTGGTAATAATCTGGCGAGAATATTTTCTAATAATTTTCCTGGGTCGGTGGTTCGAATTCAAAATGAATCAGAAGATAAAAGTAAATTCATTCTATTTGTATCGTCACCAACAGAACCAGGTTCTTTTTATTTGTTGGATTTGAATACTAACAAACTGGAATTATTAGATTACAATTATCAAAATTTAGATGTGGAAAAATTGTCGAAAATGGTTCCCATCTCCTATCAAGCAAGAGATGGCCTTACCATCCCTGGTTTTCTTTCATTGCCCATAAATTCAGACGGCAAAAATCTTCCTACTATAATTTTCCCGCACGACGGTCCGATATCCAGAACAAATTGGGGTTTTAATACATGGACTCAATTTTTAACGTCTCGTGGGTTTGCAGTTTTACAAATGAACTACAGAGGGTCTACCGGTTTAGGACAGGAATTCCGACAAAAGGGCTTTCACGAGTGGGGCAGAAAAATACTTGAGGACATCAATGATGGAACCCATTGGATGATTGATCAGGGTTACGCTGATCCTGACCGTATATGCACATTAGGCCACCGTTATGGGGGCTACGCCGCACTACAGGTAAATGTTCTTGAGCCGCAGTTATATAAATGCGCAATAACAGATTCAGCGATTGTCGATTTAGGACGTTTTATGAACAGGCTTACCAGCAATTATATTGAAAGTACGGAATGGTCGCCAAGGGAATCTTCGCCATTACACAATGCGGAAAACATTAACGTGCCCTTATTAGTATTTCATGGATCAAGAAGTGAATGGGCAGAAAAAGCGCCCAATAAGCTTTTTGTAAACAAAATGAAAAGACGAGGAAACGATATTACCTATATTGTGTATGAAGATATTTTTAAGAATAACAATGTTGAGTTTTTTACAGAAATTGATAGCTTCCTTGCCAAACATTTAAAGGAATAATTTTGAGCGAAATCGCCGATATTTTTATCATTGGTGGAGGTATTAACAGGGTTAGAATTGCGGCGGATGCGAGGGAACAGATCAAATATCATTAGTGTAACTAACTAAAGAGAAGTCTGAAGAGTAATTGTGAACGTCCGCTTTGGGTCGTTTGGAGACGTTCCGTGAGGGCAATAATCGCCAAATGCGCAAACGTTTTGGATGACTGTTTTCAATCCAAAGCAGCCGTAAAGATTTGCGTGGGATTTTAATATGCCTTTTGTTTGGAGCCTTATTTGGTGGTGATAGTCTTTGAGTAGCGGGCATTGTGGTTTAATTGTCCGATAAAACTATGAACGTCAGATATGGCGGAGAGCCAGTGATCTTCTACTCTTATTTCGTCCTCGCCCTGCTTGCCAAAAATGACGACTTCATCACCGGACGCGATTGTTTTACGTCCATCGGTTATATCGATCATAGTGGTGTTCATCGACATATTGCCGACCATTGGGTATCTTTTTCCACCGATTAAGACTTCGACCAGATCTCTCGGAATTCCATTAACTTTTCCAATGGGAAGATTGGCAAGATAGCTGTCCCGGTCCAGTGTGTAATTACTGCCGTAACCCACAGAGCTGCCTTTGGGATAAAAATTGATCTGCCCGACTTTTGTATAGACAGACATCAATTGCTGGAGTGCTGCCGGTGCTTCTTTTTCCAGCTTTTCACCTAGAACTAGCGAGCCGACACGAACCATATCCAGGTGCGCCTCAGGAAGACGCAATGTCGTGGACGTATTGGCAACATGCAGAAGAATATTGGCGCGGTTCAGATTTGCATTTTCAATGATCCAATTGGCTTGTTCTTTAAAGTTAGCGAGGGCCGTGCGGGTTTCATCAAGTTCAGTTGCATCGGCATTGGGGAAATGTGTCATTATACCGACGACTTGGATGTTTTTAAGATTTGATAGCGACGGCAGTTGATTTCTTATTTCCGCAACACCCATATCAAAGCCGTTTCTGGACATTCCGCCGGCATTTAAATTCAAATGAATTTTGATGATGCGGTCTTGCTCTGTGCCAAGTTTTGAAAGCAGTTGGACCATTTCGATATTTCCGACCATCTCTTCAACGTCACCGTACATATCTGGGTTAGAATGCACCATCATAAGCTCATTATTGCTCGCTAGTCGCAAGCGCACGATTGGTCGGCTTAAGTTCATTTTATTTATTGTTTTTAATGAATGATTTTCTGTGATGCCGAAATAGTCAGCACCGGCGATTTCAGCGACATTTCCAAGCAGTTCTAAACCATGTCCATAAGCATCGGATTTTATGACGACCATCAATTTTGTTTTGTCGACCAATAACTCATTCTTTACGAGGCGTATGTTGTCATAATAGGCTCTTTGATCAATTTCAATATACGTATCTGGCCTTTGTTCCGGGGCAGGTTGTTTTTTGTTCCACTCAGCAATGTGATTTAAGAGCGGCTGTGGATAATTTTCTACCGCCACATTTTCTTGTGCGTAAGTTGGATCATTTGCACCACTCGCCGCGATCAGCAGGGCGGCAAAAAATAGCAAGAAATGACGTAGTTTAATGTTTTTAAAAATCATTCGGTAGAGGCCTTTATTTTATGGTGAAGTCAGTCATTCGCTGGATCATTGCGGCGAATAATTTGCCCTGGGCGGGCATTTGTGACTTCACCTTTGTCCCAAACAAGTTTTCCGTTGACCCACACCGCATCAATTCCGGTTGAATATTGCAGTGAATTTTCGAAAGTGGCGTGGTCTTGAATTGACGCAGGATCAAAAAGCACCAAGTCAGCTGCATAACCCTGTTTGATTATGCCGCGATTGGTAATGCCAAGGTTATTTGCCGGAAGACTGGTCATTTTTCTAATCGCTTCGCTCAATGACATAATATTTTTGTCCCTGACATAGCTGGCGAGCACACGAGAAAAAGTGCCTTGCCCTCTTGGGTGGCTATCATTAATGCCGCCGTCGGTGGTTATGGCCGTATAGGGCCATTTCATCAATGTTTGTATATCGTCTTCGCCAATATTGCGACCAATGACCCGTTCATTAAGATTGTCGCGCTCCGCACGTTGCAGCAACTCCATCATAAGGCTCACGGGATCCATATTCTTTTCGCTCGCAAGTTCCGCCAATGTTTTACCAATATATGAAGGTTCACCTTGTCAAGGGCGGAGTAAAAACAGGCCACAGGGCGGCGTAAAAGT
>TARA_R110002096_G_scaffold16898_1_pt1 | contig 131695 bp, 114 predicted proteins | sample TARA_R110002096 | Tara Oceans TARA_R110002096 (sample SAMEA4397295) | marine metagenome | biome: Polar Biome; feature: [DCM] deep chlorophyll maximum layer (ENVO:01000326); material: water (ENVO:00002006), including particulate matter (ENVO:01000060) such as... | depth 35 m
TTTTCGACGATCACGACTGGCCGCTTTTCAGGTGATCACCCAGGGGCGGCCTCGTCAACTTTGGCTATGTGACGAAATCCGAAGAAGGCATCTACGCCTTTAGCATTCCTGGAGATGACGCAACGCAACTGCGTTTCTACAATGCAAGCGGCTATCACAGCGCACCCGAAGATGTCGCCGTGAGCGAGCAAGGCGGCGGCTGTTCGCTCGGTCGACGGTCGCAGCCACCAATCACCCTTGGCCTTTTGCTACTCGCCGCTGTCCTTGGTCTTCACGCGCCGTTCTCTTCAGAAAAACGCCGAGGAACTACTCAGAAGTAGCGCGGAGCAAAGCGGGATTCAGTCTTGCCTCAGTCCAGATAGAAATTCGGCCGTCCTTCGACCAACATCAAGCCTAACGTCGCGAGTCGTCTTTGCCGACGGTCCCATCAGCGAGTGGTCGTGCTTTGGATATGTCACGAGCTTGACGTTGTGATTGTCTTCGGCAAAGCGCCGCACATAGTGCTTTGAAACGGCTTGGTCCATATCGCCGTGAAAGACCATTGTTGGAACCTTTACGCCGGTTTCAAACTGCGCCTCCTGGTGTCCGATTAGATCGCGCATGATCTTGTGGTAGTTCAAACTCTCTGCAAGGTTCTCTTTCAAAACAGGATCGTGGGTATTGGCAATGCGCGTCTTGAGGTCGGTTTGTCGCGTCGCAAAAACCGCCTGCATGCGTGCAGGCTCAGCGAGGCCGCTTTCTCCACTTAGCGATTTCCAGTATGCGTGAAGCATCTTGACCGAGGGAGCTACGGCAACAATCGCCTCAACCTTGTTTGGATATTCCTTAGCCAAGATAAGAGCCGCTTTGGCGCCAAAGCTGTGGCCAAAGAGAATGACTTTGCCGGGCTGAGCCTCAATGACGCCGCGGGCATGTCGCAGTTGCTCGGTCATGCTCTGCCGCGATTGGGAAACAATCTCCCCCTGATCGTTGCGCCGAACTTCTCGCAATAGCGGGGCGAACACGTGGGCAGATACGCCGTGGTTCTGCATGCCCTTAAGCACTCCGCGCATCATCGGTCCACCTGGTTCGCCGCCGAGGCCGTGCAGGAAGATCACGGTTTTTGCGGGCCCTTCACCAAGCCGGTACCTCTGCACTTCCGTCTTTGGTGGCTTGACCGGGTGGAGCGCGCGCTCAACCTTGCGAGTTGGCCGCCCTTCCCTTCTCGGGATCTTGGCCTTCTTGGCCTTGGCCTTCTTGGCCTTCATCGCGGTTCGATTCGCTGGGGCAGCATGTCCCTGGCTGGCGAGGCTCGCCAGGGTGCCAAGGCAGAACGCAATGAGGAGTGGACGCACCATGCTTGTAGCGTAAGCAAGACCCTTGCCGACGTCTAGGAAGCGCCAACCTGCCGTACTCATGAGACGCTCATCCGCGCGGTGGCGACCTTTACAGCCACTAGCCCTCGGCGAGATGGCTCCTTCTCGTCACTCGCTCGCATGGGACCTTTTCTTAGATAGCGCCGAAATGCACGTCGACAAATCCGCTGGTGCACGCCACTCGACTTAAGGGTCTTGTCGCTTTGTCTTAGGCGCTTCACCAATCAGATCGGCCTCAGTCATTTGCTTAAAGTGATCGACGCTTTTTACTGGAACTCCGACCACACTCACGTTTGGACCCGCTTGGTGCAAGAGCTTGCGTACAAGGTTTTCGGGTGCACCGGAACGGCCTACACCAAGAGTCGTTGCCAAGTTGACGCCTGGCGCGGTCTCGGCGTGAACGAGCCACCACATGCACCCAGAGGACTCGATAAAGCTAGGGCCGACCAAGTCGCGGCGATTGGGCATATGCCACATCGTTGAGTCTCCTACGAGTTCAAATCGTGCGACCATGTGGTCGAGCTGTGGCCTGGTAAGCTCCATGGCAATGTATCGAGCAGGGTAATTGGCACCGAGGTAGTTGGACTCATCATGGTGAGGACGAGAGTTGTGAGTAAACGTGTCTCGTTCGCCAAGCATCAGGCGAGGATGAACGCGGTCACGCAGAACGTCCTTCCAAATGACGGTATTGTTACCGCGGCCAAAGGTCGCGAAGAACTCCCCTTGATGCTTGTCAAGAACCGGAACAAAGAGGCGCTTGAGCTTCGCACCGTTTCGATCCTTAACCGCGACTTCGCGTGTTGGCAGCTTGTTCTTCTTGGCAAACGCTTTCGCGCGCGTCGCATTGGCTACGGTCACTTTCGCCGCCCTGGGCGCAGCAACCTTTTTCTGGGCGTCGGCGCTTTGGGCGTTGGCGACAAGAAGTATGCTGCATGCTAGGAAGAGGCGGAGGAGAGTGCGCATACGCAGAGACCAAGCAAATCTGGCACCACATCTCCCTGCGCCACATACTACGTAAAATCGAGCACTTAGCGCGTCGTCGAGGAAGCTATCCACCGATGCCGGCCACCGCCCCTTCCATCAAGCCAGGCCTTGGGACCCGAGCCTCGATTGGCCGCTACGAGCTCGCGCAGTTTGCGATGTCTAGGTCGCGGCGAATGTCGCCAAGCGCAGGAGAAATCGAGAAGCGGACCAAGTCGGCCACGACTTCGTGCGCATCCTTTGGCTTGCGGTGCGCGATTTCGACGCCGACTTGCAAGTCGCCGCTTAGGGCCAGAGCCACTCGCTGCGAGGTGCAATCGACGGCGTGCCACCAGGCCTGCATATCGTGGCGTATGCCCGAGGCGATGAGGGCTTGCACTGCGTGGGCGAGCCGCACTTGCCGAGCCTGTGGCAGGCGTTTCTTGAGCACTTGGTGAACGTGGGCAATCTGCGGCGCCATGGCAGGCGGCACCGAGAGTTCGGGCCTTACAAAGCTCATGGCTCCTAGCAGCACCGCATCAAGATGCTCCGGCGATTCGGACAGTTGGCGAAGCTGGGCTGTGGGCCGTGCACACGCCAGGACAATCGCAGCTGCGTGCACCCGCGCACGCATGGTGGGCGCTTCCCAAATTCCGCGTCCAGCGACAAAAACCGGGCCGTGCAAGGTTGGCAAGAAGAGCACGTCTGCCGCCACATCAAAGTCCACCGTCACACGCGCCGATGGCATGCCCATCGCGTAGGCCACGCCGCTTACCAGGCCCCGCAGCTCGTTGTGCAGTGGAGTCTGCCCATCGCGAGCGCGCAAATCGGCCTCGTCCACAGCGCAGTCACTTAGCATGACGTCGGAGATGAGCCCCAGAATATTACTTACAAGCGGATTCTCGCCTGGGTGGCGAAAGTAGTTCCACATCGGCGCGGTAATTGGCGTGCGTGGCCATCGCATCTCGTTGTGCTGATGCTGGAAGTAAAAGCTCTTCTGCGCTTCGGTGGCTTTGTCCAAGAACACCAAGACTCGCGATGCGCACCAAGCCCTATCGGGTTGTCCTAGCCGCAGATAAATCTCGGTGAGCGCGCTGTAGTGCTCGGCCTCGAAAGGCTCTTCTTTGGTGAGTGCAATGCGCTGCTCGATCGCTTTATCGGCTTGCTCTTCGCTTTGCTCGTAGAGCCCAAGCAAGGTCCGCTTGTGATCGCTGCCCGCATCTAGGGCCGAGACAACTTCGTACGAGGCAATCGCGTCTTCGGGCCGGTTGAGCTTGCTCTTGTAGATGTGCCCAAGCTCTTGCCAAAGGTGCACTACCTGCGGATCGTCTTTGGACAATCGCTGAATCATCTTGCGGTAGCTGCGCTCTAGCTGAACGTAATCTTCCTTCTCGTGCAGGAACTCGACGATTCGGTGAAACGGCCGCAAACAGCCAGCACGTAGGTTTTCGGGCAAGTTAGGCGTATCAACAAAGAAGCAATCGAGCGCCATGTTAAAGCACTTTACCGCCCTCGTATCGCCAAGCTTGTCGCGGATAATCGCCCCGGCCGCATCGTAGTACTTGCCTCGGCGAAGAGGTTCTTCTTCGACATCCGCGATTTGAAGAATCACATCGACCGCGTCTTGCCACATTTCGACCGCGGTATAAAGCTCGAGCAAGCTGTGCATGACCTTGCGATTGTCGGCCTGCTTCTTTAGCGCGCGCTCGTACTCTTTGATGGCGCTCATCGGGTCGTCAAGCTTGCGACACTGCAGGTTGGCGATTTCGCAGTGCAGGGTAATTTGCCCACCTGGGTCGGCGTAGTCGACAAGTTCGCGCCGCACTCGAACCGCTTCTCGGAATTGTTCTAACTCCTCAAGAATCTCGGCCAGCAGTCGCCCGGCCTCAACGTTCGATGCTTCAAACTCGTGAGCTTGTGCTGCGTGATGCCTGGCGTCTTCGAGCATGCGCTGCTCTTTGCGAATTTTCGCCATGCGCATATGTGTCGCCGTTCGGCGCTCACGGTGCGATTCTTGTTGGGTGGCCAGAAGCTGCTCATTGGCCTCGTAGGCTGCCTGCAAGTCGCCCTGGTTGGCGAGCACTTCGGCCACAAGCCCAAGAACTTCGCTATTGTGCGGGTCGATTGAGCGCGCCCGAACAAGAAAGTCTTGCGCCTTTGCTTGGTTGTCGAGTTCGAACGCACAGCGGCCCGCGCGATAGAACAATTCTGAGAGCGGAAGAGAGCCAGCAGGGAGGTTGTGCTGATTCGCCAAGAGCAAGTCCAACAGCGGCTCAAGCTCGGACCAGCGTTTGTCGGAAAAATAGCGATCTGCCAATGGCATTGCAGCGCCCAAGTGGTGCGGATCTTCTTTAAGAGCAACACTTAGAAGGTCGAAGCACTGAGTATTCTCGTCAAGGTCGGAATACAGCTGAGCGGCTTCGAAGGCGGCTGTCGAGCGATCTTGGTTCGAGCCCAGCGCCTGCGATCGCAAAAGCTCTGCAGCTTCGCGAAAGTTGCCCTCTTGCTTGCTCATCGCAATCAGCGCGGCTTGGCAATCGGCTCGCTGTGGGTCCAAACGCATCGCCTCGCGCAAGTGCCAGTTGGCCGCAACCCGGTCGTCGGCACCAAGGTGCAAACTTGCCAGTTCGGCGTGTAGCGATGCTTTCACGACCAATGAGTCGTTCTTGGCAATGTTGCGCGTTAGGCAACGAGCACGCCTTGGCATATCGCCGATGCGAGCGCAGAGTTCGGCCAAGGTGCCAAGCAACTCGGCGGTCTGCATTTGCCGCTCGACAAGATCTAAGTAGCCCTGAGCCCAGCCATCGCTTACCGAGTGAACGTGCTCGAGCGAGGCGCTAAGCTGCTCGGAGTCGCCGGTGACAAAGGCGTGGGCACAGGCAATTCGAAGCCAGAGATCACCAGCCTGAGCCGCATCGTCCATTTGCGCCGCAGCCAAAAGGTACGCATCTAGAACGTCATCCCACTGCCCCGTGCGATGCGCCAACTGATCCAGCTCGTCGGCAATTTCGCGGTTGCCCTGGTCTTGGTCAAAGGCCGTCAGCAGGATCATCAGCGCCGAATTTGCATCTCCCGTCGAAGAGCAAACCTCGGCGGCCTTGCGCAAGATCTCGACGCGCTCGGCAATGGTCGCCACGTTCTCGGCGCGGGTGAGTAAGAGCTGCAAAAGCTCGTCGGTTCGGCCCTGCTCCCGGTAGGCCATCTCAAGCTGATCCGAGACCGCCGCGTCCGCAGGATCCTCATTAATTTGAGACTCAAGGGCAGAGTGGTTGTCGAGACGCTCGTGGACAGTGACTACATCGATGAACATAGTAGAAGCCTCAGTTTAGTTGATGCCGAGCAAAGGTGTCAGGGTTCTAGGCTCTTGGCACCCAAACATTCAAAAATACAGGAATTGGCGGGTGCTCCGAATTGGATTCGGTCTCACTGCAGACGCCTGCGCAGCAGGATATCTGGGATGGGTTGCGGCCAAAGCTGCACATCCGTGCCGCATGTCTGTCGGCACTCGCATGCCGAGGCGGATTTCGGCGCCCGATGCGCGCGAAGGATGCGAAGGAAGATGCAAGTTTGAAAGTTCGCCGTATACTAGGCGGCAAGGCCCAGCATCGCTCGGGCAAGGAGGAAATCATGTTTCAACAAGCACAAAGCCAACGTTCCATTCCAGGTGCCGTCGCCACAAGTGGTGTGAGCGATCGTGTCACCTTTTTGCGTAAGACCTACGCCCACCTAGCAGTTGCCGTCGCCGCTTTTGTCGCACTGGAGTACATGCTGCTCGACATCGGTGGCGTGCTCTTCGAATCAGTCACGGTGCCTTGGTTCAAGGTCAATCACTTCGTCGTGCTTATCGTTTTCATGGGCATGGGCTACCTTGGCGAGAGATGGTCACGGAGTGAAACCTCTCGTGCGATACAATACGTCGGCTTAGCGGTATCCGTCGCCGTATATGCCTTGGTGTTCTCCAAAGCTCTGCTCATTGCGACGCTCTATCACGAGGGCGTAATCGCTGATGCCGGCGTCTTGACCGGGTTCATATTCGCTGGCCTCACAGCTACCGTCTTCCTCACCAAGAAGGACTTCTCCTTCCTGAGAGGGGCTCTCTCGATGGCAGTCTTTGGCATGCTTGGCATGATCGTCGCGTCCCTACTGTTCGGGTTCAGCCTCGGCCTGGTCTTCACCGGATTCGGCATTCTCGTCATGTCTGGATATGTCCTCTACTACACATCCAACGTGCTTCTTCACTACCGACCCACGCAGTATGTCGCAGCATCTTTGGCCTTGTTCTCGGCCCTGGCCATGCTCTTCTACTACATCCTGATCTTTGTGATGCAGATGTCCAGAGACTAGTTCGATCGAACGCCAACGCCAACGCCTGCCGAATTCGGCAGGCGTTTTTGGTTTCGGCCATAGACGGCTTGCAACACCATGGGTAGGGTACGCGCCGAGCCATGGCAGCCCCATTTAAAATCTACAATACCCGCACGCGCAAACTAGAAGACTTCGAGCCTATCGAAGCCGGAAAGATTCGCCTCTACGCCTGCGGAAACACGGTCTACGACCACTGCCACATTGGCCACGCCCGCGGCATGATCTTGTTCGATAGCTTTGTGCGCTACCTGCGCCACCGCGAGTGGGACGTCGACTTTGTTCGCAACTTCACCGACGTTGACGACAAGATTATTAACCGCGCCAACGAGCTTGGCGAAGATCCGCTGGCGCTCTCGGCGCGCTTTATTGGCGAGTACCACGCCGACGCCAACGCCATGGGTCTTGATGCGCCCAACCAAGAGCCCAAGGTCTCGGAGTCGATGGATGACATCACCGGCATGATCGCCAGCCTCATCGAGAAGGGCAACGCCTACCAAAACGAAGGTAGCGTGTGGTTTGATGTTAAGAGTTTTTCTGAGTATGGATGGCTCTCGGGCCAAAAGGTCGATGAGCTGCGCAGCGCCGACGAAGTTGCAGGCAAGCGCTCGCCCGCCGACTTTGCGCTTTGGAAAGCCGTTAAACCCGGTGAGCCTTCGTGGCCAAGCCCATGGGGCGACGGTCGCCCTGGTTGGCACATCGAGTGCTCGGCCATGGCAAAGGCAACCCTTGGCGATACCATCGATATTCACGGCGGTGGCCTCGACTTGGTCTTCCCGCACCACGAGAACGAAGTGGCGCAAAGCGTTTGCGGCAACAAGGCCGACTACGCGCGTGTGTGGATGCACCACGGCCTTCTCACCATGGCCTCGGGCCAGAAGATGGGCAAAAGCTTTGGCAACGTCATCAACGTTAAGGTCGCCTTAGAGGCCTTTCCGGCTGAGACGCTGCGGCTCTACTACTTGCAAAACCACTACCGCTCGCCGCTTCCGTGGGGCGACGAAGCGCTTCCCGAAGCCCTTGGAATGCTCTCGCGCCTTTACGAAGCGCGCGAAGTTGCCGAAGCGATGGGCGGAGAAGAGCCTGCGGAAAGCGTTGCAAAGTCGATGGGCAAAGACGCCCAGACTCTTTTCGACCTTGGACAGAGTTTTTCTGAGCGTTTCTACGCCGCGATGGACCAGGACTTTAACACCGCCCTTGCCATTGCCCACCTGATGGAGCTCTCACGCGCCATCAACCGCTTTGGCAATCTTAAGAAAGCCAACAAGCGCGGCGGCCCACTTGTGGCAACGGCTCTTAAGGCGTTTGCACTGGCAGGCGAGGCGATGGGCCTTATGCGCATGACCTCAGAAGAGTTCCATGCCCAAGTAAAAGAGAAGCGCCTGGCCGCGATGGGAATTGATCCTGCTGATGTCGAAAAGCTCATCGAAGATCGCGGCATTGCACGCGCCGAGAAGAACTGGGATCGGGCAGACGAGATTCGCAAAGAGCTGGAAGCGAAGTCGATCTTGGTGATGGACCAAGCCGATGGCGTGCAGTGGCGCGTTAAGCTGTAGGGCTCTCATCCAACGACTGGCGGAAAGCCGGCGATTTTCTCGACGACTTTCTAGGCGATCGGGACGGCACTCCTAGCGAGTGCCGTTTTGCATGGCAGCTCGGAGTTTTTCTGTGCTCGGACAACCTGGCTTGTCATGCACCGCTGGGGTATGCAAGCTCCCGATGGGGTCTAGAGCGGCAGAGCGATGCCTGTGGGCAATCGCAGCGGTGAGCATGTTGCTAGCGACGGGGTGCCATCCAAAGAATGGCAGCTTGCCTGCGAAGCGCGGAGCACGCCCGCTCACCATGCCCGACGGTGAGCATCAGGTTGTTTTCGGAGGCGGCATGGCATTTCGGAGTGGCGAATCGGACAGTGTGTTTACAGGGCCAAGGTATCGCTATGGCATCACAGACCGGCTCGAACTCAACCTCCTCGGCTTGGGCTACCGCATGCCTTTGGGCAGGCACTCAGAGGTTCGAGTTAGGGCAAACTTCCTAGGGTTTGTTACCAGGAGGTTCGAGGCAGCCTACAGCGGCGACCCTCGTGAAATGGGCTACAAGAACGAGAACGCTACGTTCTACATGTCGGGCATTACAACGCGGACCGACCTTGGCAATGATGTCACAGCCTTCGCGAGCCTTAGTGTCGGCGGCTACTACTCGACCCTCTACGGCACCAACGTAAATGGCGGCAAGCTCTCTGGTGCGTTTGTCTACGACGGCTATGGCGGTGGCCAGCTAAGCTTTGCCTTACCCTTCGCCGTCAGCCATGGCGTCGAGCACGACAACCGCGAGGAGACGACGGGCTCCATCACCCTGGGTGGTTACGATACTTCCGGGACAGATGCACCGATCGTATCGGTTCGAGTCACAAAGCAGTTCGACCTTTTCGCAGCCCCCTTCGTTCGGTTCGATCTGCAAGACTACGACATCACCGCAGGCATTCTTTCTGGCCTCGATTGGCATTGGGATTAGTGCGAACTATGGAAATTCTGGCTTTCAATCGGGCGTCACTCGCCGTCGTCGTTACTTCTCTCGTAGCAGTCACATCGAGTTGCACCCGAGAAGAGCAGCTCGAGTTTGACGAGTTCTGCGATAGCCGCGGCCTCTACCTCTGCAACACAACAGAGCCATCCTGCTACGAGCCGCTCGCCGAGTTTGTGGCCTGCCTGCGCGAGAAGCCGCTGCTCACGGTGCCCAGCATCGAAGTGCTCTCGGCGGCTGAGTGGCGCGCAGAAGTGACCGAGTACGCCGAATCCGAGAGTGCGCAAAACTTCGAGCACTTGGTAACCGGAATCGAGTTCTTTGATCGCTTTCCTTCCACGCGCCCCACCCGACAAGAACGCATCGATGCGCAATCTGCGCAGCTTCTTATCGAGCGCAGCGCAAGCCTCATCCAGATTATCGATCACGGCGAAGGCTTTGCTTCAGAGCAGCAGTACCTAGCGCTTGCCAGCGCCTTGGCATCGTCGATGCTTCAGCAGGAGTACGACTACGAGGCACTTGCCGAGCGAGCCGAAGGCGATCCTGTCCACCAAACCGCCATTGCCTCGGTGCTCTATGCAACGGGCCTGCTTGCCAGCAACATGGTCTACAGCGCGCTTCAAAACGAGTCGTTTTGGACTTCGCCCTGGCTTAGTTCCTTCCAAACCCGCGAGCGAGAACTCGATGAGTCGCTGCGAAGCGGAGAGTTTGGCCTTGAGCGCTTCCTCTACCGCGAAGCTCCAGTGCCAGAGCTGTACAGCCAGCGCCTGGTGCACCAAAGCTGGCGCGAAAGCCAATCAAGGGCAATAGAAGAACTCTTAGAGTCACTGCCCACATCGATCGACGAAATCGGAGATCGCTCGGGCGTGCGCTCGGCCTCGCCCTGGTCCCCAAACTCTGGTGAGCATCGCGTCTTCCAGGGCGAGCCTCTCCTTCTTGGCAACGACTTCGCCGGCTTCCAGCTCGCCCAAGAATTTGTCATGGGCTCTTGGCTTGCTTCCTACTTTCTCTACCGAACAGTTCCCGAATCCGAAGATGTGTATGACGATCCACAGGCCTTGTGGATGGCCGATACGCTTTGGATGTTTCACAGAAGCTCCAGCAATACGACAGCAGCTCTGTGGTTGTGGGCACCCGGCAGTGACCTTAATGCCTACGATTGGCAAGAGCGCTTCGGCACCTACCTTCGCGAGACCGAGAAGCCCTGGCGAGTGGTACGCGGCCGAGTGAGCGGCGAAGAAGTGCTTGGCCTTGTGGCCTGCGACGACCCAGATCTACTTGATGCATGGGAGGCCGAGCTTCTGCGCACCATAGAGGCCGTCTCGCTTCGGCCAAGCAACGCCGCTAACGGTCGCTAGCGGTGCGCAAAGCCTGCCCAGTGCAGCTGCGCAATCGCTGCGCTACGCCGCCTTGAGCCCTTCAGGGCCATTCTGCTAGTCTCGGCAAAACGATGCACAAGGCCAAATCGCTTCTCATCCTTCTCGCCCTCTCCTTGGCGCCCACAGCAGCTTGCGGCGGCAGTGCTGATACGTCGGAGACCGCAGCAACCACGCCTGTAGAGGCCGAGCCTGCCACGGCAGTAGAGGCCGAGCCGGAGGCCGAGCCTGCCGAGCCAACCCGCGAAGACGTCGCCGAGGGCATGCTTCTGATGCTCACCCAGCTTGTCGAAATCTCCGCCACAAACGCTGGCGATTGCGCAGCCAATACCACCGCATTTCACGCCAAGTTCGAAGAGAACCAAGCGCTGATGCAAGCTGGCAAGACGATGGAAGAGAACCCCGAAGACCAGCAGTGGTTTGAAGAGAACTATTCTTATAAGTTTAATAACCAGGCGATGCTTATGCGCGAGAATCTTGGCGACTGCTTGTCGGATCCCGAGTTTCAAAAGGTATTGGCAGAGCTAAACTAAGCACCGCTCACGGTCAGCCAACAGCGGCCAGCCAACAGCGGTCAGCCAACAGCGGTCAGCCAACAGCGGAACCAACGAACGGAACCAACGGCCACAATCAACGAACGCAAAAAAGCCGCTAGCCTTTGGGGCCAGCGGCTTCTTTCGTTGTGGCTAGCTATGCGCTAACGCGAAAGCAATCTAAGACTCGGCCTAGAGCTCGACAACAGGTGCAGCAGGGTTTGCACCAAAGTTTTGCAGCTTAGGTCCGTACACGGCGACTCCAATGATGCGTGCGTTGCCGCCAGTCTCAAATGCCTTCTGCAGCTGTCGTGGGTTACCTGAGTAGCTGTTGCCGATGCCAGCAATCTGTCCAAGAGTCTCACCGTTTTGGCCAAGAGGCATTGCGCTCCATACCGAGGCACAGTTGAACGAGCGGCAGCCGCCCATCGATGTTGGCTTAAGCTTGCCGTTTACCCAGTTTGGTCCAGCCATGTTTTCTGGGCCTTGGTCCCTGCGACCTTGGGCAATGTTGTTGCGAAGATTTGCGGCTTCTGGACCCGAGAGTGAGATAAATGCTGAGTACATCTTTGTGTCGGAAGCGCGAAGCATGTCGCCCCAGCTGCGAAGACGCCAGTTGCCGGTTCCACCTGCGTACTGGGTGTGAACAAGCTCGCCATCAAAGATCGCCATCGTGTGCTGAATGCCAGCTTTGCCGATGTGCACAATCTGAATGACGTCGCTGTTGCGGCCCATAGCTTGGCTAATTGAGTTGAGAGCAGACTGGCCCGAGATGTTGGCGATAAGGCGCTTGGAGCCGTTCACGTCACGGGTAAAGAACTTTGACTCGCTCGACTTAAGAGCGGCCTTGAAGGTGTCGTGCGACTTAACGTGCGGCTCCGTCTTCTTAGGTTGCAGCTTGGCGGTTTGCTTTGCCGCTGGACGGGCAGCGCGAGCCGTCTTTGCCTTGGCCTTGGCCGCCGCTTTTACGGGTTTCGCCGCTGCGGGCTTAACGCGCCGCTGCGCATCGGCCTGGGAGCCAGAAGAGACGAGCAATCCAACGACTGCGAGCAGTGAGACGAGCAAGGTGTGTTTGGTGCGCATGGCGATGAACGGGTCAAAAGCAAGTATTGAGCCATCGACTGTGGTGTGTATTTTAAGCTACTTAGACTGGGGACAGAAGCTCTCGTTTCCATCGAATCCCCAGATCTGGCCCGTCAACAAGCCACTAGGCAAGCCGAGCTGTGCTCTTTTCCTCGCTTTGGCTGATCCACTAGCCAGATGGGAACAAACCTCCCTGCCGAGCAGCTTAAGCTCCTAGTAAACCGCTGTAATTAAAGAGGCTTAGCATTGGTTCTCGACTTGCACCGCAAGCGCCTCATGCGCCACTACGCCATGCTCCTAGCGTTTGCCCTCCTGCTCCCAGCGGTTGGATCCACCACGGCTGAGGCAAATCGCGGGGCTGCAAAGAGGGCTGCAAAGGCCCCAGTGAAAAAGGCTGTGGCGGCCAAAACCCAGAGGCCAAAGAAGGCAGCGACCAAGGTCCCTCTTCGCGCTGCAGCTGCGAAGGCGAAGCCGCTAACACCGGCCAAGACCGTCGCCCGAACCAAGAAGCTGGCTGAGAGTTATGCCAAGGAGCACAAGCTCGAAACGCGAATCGTGAAGTCGGGTCCAAACGGAAAAGGAGTGGAGCGCGTCTTCGTGCCCGTGCTTCCCGAGACCCACGCGTCATTTCAAAAGAAGTTCACAACCGTCGGCGGAAACGATTCGGTCTTGCTTCGATACTCGCCGGTGGGAATGTCGCAAGCGCACCTCGTGCTCGCCATGAAACCCGGTGACATCTACCTTTGGGCGCAAAACAAGAACCTCGGCGGAAACGGCAACGTCTTCTACCAGCAGAAGTACATGCAAACCGACGGCAACGCGCAAGAGTGGCCCGGATACTCGATTGCTGTGCATCCCAATAGCATCAAGGCGCTGCAGGGCTTTCTTACAAGGGAAGCAAAGACGCCAACCTTTTGCGGTGGCAACTGCATGCGATGGCTGCCGAACGCCGCAACCGGCAAGGACCGCACACTCTTTCATGACCTGGGAATCAAGCGCTCGCTCGATGGCACCAACATGACGGCAAAGATTCTTCACGCAGCCAACCACCGCGTCGGCGTCATCGGCGTGCACGTCACCAGCCTCGCGCAATTTAAGGCGATGACCAACGAGCAGCTCATGGGCCCGCAGCCCAAGGGCGGCATTGAAGCGGCGATCCGCGAGTAGCGAAGCGGGGCCGGCGGCGATCCGCGAGTAGCGACGCGGCCGGCGACCCGCGAGTAGCGACGCGGTGAAGCGGCCGACGGCGAGTAGGCTGAACCAAAGGTGGCTCCTCGCCAAGCTAGCGGCTCATTGTCCCTAGCGCGCGAGCGAGCAAGCCCCTTTGTAATTCACTACTTAGAAGCGCAGGGAATTGGCACATGCGTTGCTCTAGCTCCTGCTATGAGTTTTGCGCGTACTTCCCTTCTCCTCGCCCTCACCCTCGCCCTTCCGTTCTCCCTCGCTCCGAGCGCTGATGCCGCTCCAAGGGCCGCCGCCGCTCGCGCCAAGGCGCCTGCAAAAGCGAAGGCAAAAACCAAGGCAGCCACCAAGCCTCGCACTGCGCGAACCGCTGCCAAAACGACGCTCAAGAAGACCGCCAAAGAGTTCACTCCAAAGCAGGCGGTCGCACGAACCAAACGCCTCGCAGGTTCCTACGCCAAAGAGCATGGCTTTCCAACGCGCGTCGTAAAGACCGGGCCAAAAGGCCAAGAGATCGACCGCATCTTCGTGCCAATTCTTCCCGGCACCCACGAGTCGTTTCAAAATAAATTCACAGCCAAGGGTGGCAACGGTTCGGTCATTCTTCGCCACACGCCAAACAATAAGCACCTTGCAATGGCAGTGGAGCCTGGTGATTTATACCTCTGGGGCCAGAACTATAATGGCACTACGAAAAACACCAACCTCATGAACCAGTACATGAATACCGATGGCACCCGAAGCAATTGGCCCGGCTCCTCCATTGTCGTTCATCCAACCAACATCAAAACGCTAAAAGGCTTTCTCACCGAAACCGCCAAGGGCCCGCGCTGCGACGGACACTGCATGATCTGGCTTCCCAACGCACCAACCGGCCCAAACAAAAAGACCCTCTTTCACGACCTAGGAATTACTCGGTCGCGCGATGGCGACAACATGAAGGCAAAGATCGTCCACGCGGGAAACCACCGCGTCGGTGTGGTTGGCATTCACGTAACAAGCATCGAGCAGTTTAACGCCATGACACCAGCCCAGCTTGTTGGCCCGGTACCCACCGCAGGCGTCGAAGCCGCTGTTCGTCCTTAGGGCGAATCCAGGGCCTACAAGGCAACGACGAGCTTGCGCGCTTTCACTGCGCGCCGACGGGATTTCTCTACGCCGATGGCATTAAGGCCATGGGCGTTTGCAGCGGCCAAGATCGAGCCGTGGCCGCAGAACGGGTCTACGACGGTTGTGCACGGCGTGTGCGCTTGCAAAAAGTTGATGACCGCTTTGCAGACATCGGCACCCATGGCACGGCTCCAACTCATATCGCCGGTCTCGGGCAAAACGTCGGGGGTAGACTGGCCGGGCAGTAGGCGGGCATTGCGGCTAAAGCACAAGAGATGCGCGTAGGCTGGTCGGCCAAAGGAGATGCTGCCAGGCGGGCAGCGGCACACCACTTTGCGCCACAGCAAATGGCTTTGCGCACGAGCGGCGCCTTCGCTAACCATCAAGCTTTTATCGACCCACCTGCCATCGAGTTTGATGTCGGTCTGATAGAAAATTGCTAAGGCATCGTCGGAGGTAGCGCGGCAAACTTTGTCGGCGGCATCGACGAACCAATCGCGCCAACCAGCAAAGGCAAGTTCGGGAATCTCGCTAACGTCGGGCAGCGACGTGACAATCGCATCGCTCGGGCCAAGTGACGCGTTGCCAAGCCACTCGATGCCATCGCCGTGATGAATCACGCGCCGAGGGCTGCCTTGCGAATCACTGCCTTGCGAATCGGGCAAATCAATCGTCAAGGCTTAGATCGACCATCAAGCTATTGGCGAGTTCTTCGAGGCTCTCGCTAAGCTCGGCTCGGCTTACGCTTGCTGGGCAGCGAATCGATGCCTGCATTTTAAAGAGCTTGCCGCCGCTTACCGGTGCATCCGAGAGCTCGCTTGTAAGCTCGACAACCGTGACGCCTTTGCTGGCGAGTGCTTCGGAAATGTCGCGCACGATGTTGGGCTGATCCGAGCCAACGAGTTCTAGCCAATACGCTTGGCCATCGAGTTCTGCAGAATCGTCTTCTTGCCGAACTGTCACTTGCAAGCCGGCGGGCCCAAGGTCGCTAAGGCTGGCGGTAAGCGACTCGGCTTGTTCCTCGGCGACAGCGACCTGCAGGATGCCAGCGAATTGGCCGCCGAGACGCGCCATGTGGCTCGCTTCCCAGTTGGCCCCGTGGTCGCTTACAACTTTACTAATCGCCCCGACAAGCCCAGGACGATCGCTGCCGATCACAGTAAGAACCAAAACGTGTGGCTTGGACATGAGCGCTAGTTTCCCAGACTTCTGGATCAAGCACTAGTTGGAATGCCGCTGCTACGAATCAAGAAACCCGGGAATCGACTCGTTTTGCAAAACCTGCTCGATGGTTTCCCGCTTGCGAATCGCCGCGTGCTGGCTGCCCTTCACCAAAACTTCGCAGGCGCGCATCCGCGTATTGTAGTTGCTGGCCATCGAGAAGCCGTAGGCGCCGGCCGCACCGATCACAAGCAGCTCACCGCTGCGCACTTCGGGAAGCTCGCGATCGCGCGCAAAAAAGTCACCGGTTTCGCAAATGGGGCCAACGACATCCACAATCTCTAATGCTCGGTCGCTTTCTACGACGGGCCGAATAGGATGGTAGGCGCCGTACAGAGCTGGCCGCATTAAGTCGTTAAACGCTGCATCGGTAATGACAAACTTCTTTACCTCTGACGCTTTGCAGTAGAGAACCTCGGTAAGAAGAACACCGGCGTTACCAGCAATCACACGGCCGGGCTCGCAAATGAGCCTTAGGTTGTGCTTGCGAAGAACACCTAGAGCCTCGACCACAGCTTCGCCGTAAATCGCTGGTGATGGAGGTTCTTCTTCGCCAGGTTCGTGGTACGGGATGCCCAGGCCGCCACCGATATCAACAGAGTTTAGCGAGATGCCCTCTTCTAAGAGTTCTTCGATTAGACCTGTGAGTTTGTTAGCCGCATCGACAAAAGGCTCGGTCTCGGTAAGCTGCGAGCCGATGTGGCAATCCATGCCGTGCACTTCGATGTGCGGCAACTCGTTGGCTCGGCGATACGTCGCCTTTGCCGAGTCCCACGAAATGCCAAACTTATTCTTTTGCAGCCCGGTCGAAATGTAGGGATGGGTTTTTGCGTCAACGTTGGGATTGATGCGAAGCGAGACTGGCGCTTTTTTACCAGCCTCGCCAGCAACGGTATTTAGCAATTCAAGCTCGGCGCTGGACTCGACGTTAAACACCAAAATGCCCGCATCCAGGGCCATGCGCATCTCTTGGGCAGTTTTGCCAACTCCAGAGAAGACGATTTTGGCAGGGCTGATGCCTGCGCGCAGTGCGCGATGCAATTCGCCGCCCGAGACAATGTCTGCACCGGCGCCCAGCGAGCCCAAAAGCTTTAACACCGCGATGTTTGAGTTGGCCTTTACCGAGAAACAGATCAAGTGGTCGACAGCAGAGAGCGCTTTGTCGAAGACTTGGAAGTGCCTGCGAAACGTGGCCTCGCTATACACATAGGTCGGCGTTCCATACTCGCGCGCAATATCCGCAAGTGAGACTTCTTCGCAGTACTGCTCGCCGTCTTTGTATTCAAAGTGATTCAAGGTGTGCTCTCTTTACGCTGGTGCTAACGCGGTGACTTAGGACGATGCTACCGAGGCGAGGTCTTCTTTGATGCGGCGAATCTCATCGAGGATGCGCGACTTTGCCGGTCCGCCAACAATGTCTCGGCGATCCACTGCGCGAGCAACATCCAGCCAATCAAAAATCTCTTCGGTAAAGAGGTCGCTCTCGGCTTGGAAGTCGGCAAGGGCAAGCTCGCCAAGCTCCACGCCGCGCTCGATTGCACTGCGCACCAAAGCGCCAGCAATATCGTGAGCGCTGCGGAAGGGCATGCCTTTGGAGACGAGATAGTCGGCAACTTCGGTGGCAACCAGGTAGCCGCTATCGACAGCAGCGCGGGTAACAACGCCATCAAACTCGAGGTTCTCGATCATGCCAATGGCAACGCGCAAACTGCCGTCCAAGGTCTCTACTGCGTCAAAGAGCGGCTCTTGCGACTCTTGTAAATCTTTGTTGTAGGCCATGGGAAGCCCTTTAAGAACCGTCATCAGCGTGACCCAGCTGCCAATCGTGCGACCGGCTTTGCCGCGAATGAGCTCGGCCAAGTCGGGGTTCACTTTTTGCGGCATGATCGACGATCCGGAGCAGTAGCTTTGGCCCAAGGTTGCAAAGCGAAACTCTTGCGAGAGCCACAGGACAATCTCTTCGCCAAGCCGTGAGAGGTGCACCTGGCAAAGCGCGATGCCTGCAATGAGTTCGACGGCAAAGTCCCGATCGCCAACCGCATCGAGGCTGTTGTGAGTGACGCCGGTAAAGCCAAGCTCTTTCGCAACGCTCTCGCGGTCGAGGTTAAAGGTTGTTGCAGCGAGGGCACCCGAGCCAAGTGGGCTCTCGCCGCATCGCTTGCGGGCATCGGCAAGGCGCCCGCGATCGCGCAGGAGCATCTCGTTGTACGCCAAAAGATGATGGGCAATGCGCACAGGTTGGGCGCGCTGCAAGTGGGTGTAGCCCGGCATAAAGTCGTCGACGTGTTTCTCAGCCAAGGTCACAAGAGCTGCGCGCAAGCCATCGATAAGTGTAATGAGGCTGGCTGCACCGGCGCGGGCGTAGAGGCGCAAGTCGGTGGCAACTTGATCGTTGCGGCTGCGGCCAGTGTGAAGACGACGGCCTGCATCGCCAATGCGATTGGAGAGATGCGCCTCGACATTCATGTGCACGTCTTCGAGGGCTGGATCCCACTCGAGCTTGCCGTCGGCGAGCAAACCTTCCACTTCGCGCAAGCCACTCTCGATCGACTTTGCGTCGTCCTCGGGAATGATGCCCTGGCGCGCCAGCATGTTGGCGTGAGCAATCGAGCCCGCGACATCATGGGGAAGAAGTCGGTAATCAAACCCAATCGAGGCGTTGACGTCCTCTGCATCGGGGGCAAGCCCTCCTTCGAAACGCCTAGAACGAGCACCCTTCTCTTTCGACATGGCGGCAGTGTGCATCCTGCACGACGCTTTCTCAAGCGCCGAGCAGTTGCGAGCCGGTGAACGTCGTCGCGGTTGCTAGAGAACCGCTAGCTTGCGCGCGGTGGAAAGGCCGCAGCTTCTTCGTAGACGCGCAGCGAAGAGGACGCGGTGGTTTGCACAGCTTCCATGTACAGCTCGGTAAGCGCCTTTGGCGAGTCGCTGCGAAGCGCTTCGTAGTACGCCTGCCTATCGACAGAGTGCACAACCGCGAGAGGGCAGCCCTCTTGCTCGAGAATGAGCAACGAGAGAATGCGGCTAAGCCGGCCGCTACTGTCGAGCCAAGGAAAGACACTCATCAGGCGCCAGTGTGCCTGGCTTGCCTTATCGATGGGCTCAAGTCGGCAAAACTCATCAGATTTTAGCCACGTATCCAACGCCTTCATCTTCGCTGGCACGTCTTCGGGCTGCGAAATGGTGTGGTAGTAGAGCCTGTGCAGAGGGTTGTCGGTTCGGTACGCGAACTTCTGCTCTTTGGCTGCGGGATTTAGAATCCCATACAGCTGCTTGATGAGCTCAACCCGAATGGGAACCTTCTTCTCTTGCGTTGCGAGATGCAAAGCTACGGCGAGCGCCGCATTGAAGTTGGTGATGCTCTCGTACGCTGGAATCAGCGACGAGTCGGAGATGATGCTGGTATCTGTCGCCGCTTGAATTTCGGAGTGACTAAGCACTTCGCCTTCCAACGCTGCGTCATGATAGATGATGGAGATTACAAGCTTGGAGCGAAACTCCTGCTCCACAGCAGACGGTACCCGGGTCACGGATTCTTTCCACGTCGCCAACGCCGCCTCGACTTCGCGCTTACGAGAAGCGAAGTCATCCTTTTCTGTGATCCTAAGCACTTGGTATCCTTCGTGAAGTGTATTTGAGCGAGCAGGCAGTCTAGGCCGGGTTTTTTAAGGGGTCAAGAATGAACCTACTTTGCCCACCCGATGAATGTCGATTAAACACAGCTTATCCACAGGACCTGAGGGCAAACTGTTCCACTCCCGCACATCTCTTGAGATCACTGATAACTGCCTAGAAAAGCGCAGAAAACTTGCCGCACTTATGCAGGCTTCGTACTCATTAAGGGTCGCCATGGATACCTTGCCCCACATTTCAGTGCTGCCCAAAGAGACGATGGAGCAGCTGCAGCCACGCTCCGGAGGAATCTACTGCGATGGAACGCTTGGAGCCGGTGGCCACACCTGGCAATTGCTCTCGGCAAGTGCGCCCGAGGGTCGCGTCATCTGCATCGACCGCGACGAACTCGCAATTCGCACAGCGACCGAGCGCCTTGGTAGTGATGCTGCCCGCGCCGACTTTGTGCACGGCAGCTTCGAGGATATGGACAAGCACCTCAAAGGCTTGGGCATCACGCAAGTCGACGGCATTCTCTTGGACCTCGGCGTCTCGTCGATGCAACTCGATCGTCGCGAGCGCGGCTTCTCGTTTGGCAAAGATGGTCCGATCGATATGCGCATGGATCCAAGCCAGGGCGAGACCGCTATCGAACTTATCGAGCGTGTTTCCGAAGAAGAGCTTGCGCGCATTATTTGGGAGTACGGCGAAGAGCGACTTAGCCGGCGCATTGCAAAGCGTCTTAAGCAAGATGCAGCAGAAGACAAACTCACCTCGACCTTGGTCTTAGCCGATGCGGTGAGTGCCTGCATTCCCGCAAAGCTCAAACACAAGTCGCGCATTCACCCGGCAACGCGAACCTTTCAAGCGCTGCGCATTGCAGTAAATCGCGAACTCGAGCAACTAGAGCGCTTCTTAGAAATTTTCGTAGATCTTCTTGTGCCCGGTGGCCGCTGCGCAATCATCTCGTTTCACTCGCTCGAAGATCGCATGGTCAAGCGCTGCTTTCGCGAGCTTGCCAAGACATCCAACCTGCCTCCCGACTTGGCTCGCAAAGCAGGCGAGCGAGTAACGCCAATTTGTTTGCCCATAGTCCGCAAGGCAACCATCGCCACCGAAGAGGAGATTCAGAACAATGCTCGTTCGAGATCCGCGAAGTTGCGAGCATGCGAGAAGGTCGCCCAATGAACACTACGCCTCGAGTTAGAGCTGCACTCCTTGTTCTCTTTGCAACGGCATTGCTGGCGATTGGCCTGCATCGTGTTCATCAGCGGCATCAAGTGGTTCGGGTTGGATACGAGTTAAGCGAAGCGCGTGGCGAGTTGCGCAAGCTAGACGAAGAACGCAACCGACTTAGCCTCGAAGAATCTGTGCTCACAAGTCCAGGTCGCATCGAGCGCATCGCGGCCTCTTTGGGCATGGTGCGCCCCACTCCAAATCAGCTGCGAATTATTCCATCCAAAAACTCGGTTGCCCTTCGCAAGTAGGCATCGCGCATTATGTCGACCAGCCCTAGCAACGCAAGCAAGCCACCTCCGCCGCGCAAGCGGTCTCTGCGACGCACCACGCAGTACAAACCCGGCGTGGTCATTAGCCATTGGACGCGGATTCGCTTCTACATAGTCGGCTGTGCCATTTCACTGTGTTTCCTTGGCGTTGGCTATCGGGCTTATGGCATTCAGATTAAGGGCAAGGACCACTACCGCGACTTGGCCGAGCGTCAGCACCTTCGCACCATCGAAGTGCCAGCGCCACGCGGTAACATCTACGATCGCAACAATGTCGAGCTTGCCGTCAACGCCGACGTCGACTCGGTCTTTGCCAATCCGCGAGCCATTGTCGACTTGACGGCAGCCTCAGAACAACTCGCAAAGGCACTTGACCTCGACATTCGACCTCTGGAGAGCCAGCTTGCAACTCGGCGCTACTTCACGTGGATTAAACGGCACATCACCCCTGCACAGGCCGAGGCCGTTCGAGCGCTTGATATCAAAGGCGTCTCGCTTACCAAAGAGCCGCGGCGCTACTACCCAGGCAAGAAGCTCGCAGGGCATATCCTTGGCTTTGCCGGCATCGATGGCAAAGGCCTCGATGGGCTAGAGCTCGCCATGGACGAGGTGCTCACCGGCGAGCAGGCTCGAGTTGCCAGCCTTCGCGACGCAAGTGGCAAGCTGATGGTCGACGACCCCAATGCGGTGCCGCACGCGGGCGCCTCGATTACGCTCACCATCGATCGCACAATTCAATTTGCCGCCGAGCGCGCGGTTCGCGAGGCCGTCACACTAAACAAGGCGAAGAGCGCGGTTGCCGTTGTGCAAGATGTTCGCAACGGCGACATCCTCGCCATCGCAAGCTACCCCGACATCGATCCAAATGATCCTGGCGCAAGCGCTGGCAAAGGCGCGCGCAACCGAGCGATCACCGACTCGTACGAAGTTGGCTCGGTCATGAAAATCTTCTCCATTGCTGCGGCTTTGGAAGCTGGCGTTATCTCGCCTGGCACAATCATCGATACCGAGAAAGGTCGCTACAAGATGGGGCGCAAGCTCTATCGCGATTCGTTCCACGATGAGGAACTCGACATTGGCGGCATCATCAAACGCTCGTCAAACGTTGGCGCGCTGAAGATCGCGCAAATGCTTGGTGCGCCTCGTCTGCACAAGGCCTATCGAAAATTTGGATTTGGTGACGTCACCGGAGTTGAGCTGCCCGGCGAAGTATCGGGAGTTTTGCATCCCTCAAAACGCTGGGGCGATTTAGGGCTCAACTCGCACTCCTTTGGCTACGGTATGACATCGACTCCGCTGCAAGTTACTGCCGCGATGGCCGCGATCGGCAACAAGGGCATGTACTTCGAGCCGCGCATTATCAAAGAAGTCGTCGACGGCGACGGCCACTCACTCTACAGCCGCAACCCAAAGGGACGGCGTGTGCTGTCTAAGAAAACTTCTACGGCGCTATTTCCCATGCTGGAGAGCGTCTTCGAGCATGGCAAGATGCACGGCACCGCACGCGGTCTCTACGTGCCCGGCCACCGGGTTGGCGGCAAAACAGGCACGGCGCACAAGATTGATCCCACAACGCATAAGTACGGCGAACATCTCTACCTCTCGTCGTTCTCTGGCATCGCCCCCATCGAAGATCCGCGCATTGCGGTTACCGTTCTTGTTGACGAGCCCCATGGCGAAGAGCATTACGGCGGCAAGGTGGCCGGTCCTGCATGGACACGCATTGTCACCGAAACCCTCGCCGTGCTCGCGATTCCTTCCGACGCAAGCTTGCTTGCCGCACAGCTTGAAGCAAAGCGTAAGCTCGAGCGGCGCTTTGCTTGGCGCACTGGCATCGACCCCGACAAGATCGAGCGACAGCGCCTGCGCAACCAGGTGCCGCTGCAAGTTACGGAAGAAGAGGAAATCGTTCCGGTTGACGAAGACGACGCGCCAGCGATTCAGGACCTGACGGATGAGGAACTCGCTGCCTCGGAAGCCGCCGATCCAAACATGATCTTGGTGCCAGACTTCACCGGCATGGGCCTAGCAAAAGCACTGCAGACTGCGCGCAAGGCCGGCATTGCCATCGAACTTAAAGGCAGCGGATCTGCCATTGATCAAAGCCCAGCGCCGGGCCCCATGAGAAACCCGGGCGTCGTGCAAGTGCGCTTCACCACCAGTGAATACGCGTTTGCTGAACACTAGGTTCGCGCGCTAGTTACCGGGTCTTTGAATACCGGGACTTTGAAAAGCCTAGTGCACGAGCCTGCAAGTGCCTTCGTGGCACTCGGCTCCCACCGGAAGCGGGACTTCGCAGTTTTCGGGACAGAAGATTTCGACTTCGATGGTCTCGGTGTTGCCCTGCTTGGCTTCGTTTACTGTGCCGTGCCAGCAGTTTCCTGGTGCACTTAATACCAGGCAGACATCTTCGGGCGAGCAAGCGCGCAGGGGCTCCAAAATCTCATCGACCCAATCTGAATCAATGATGCAAGCATCGTCATCGTAGCGCGTCTCGATGGTCACCGGCGCGGTCGCGGCTCCGGTGGGCACGCCATCGATAATCGCTTGAATCGTGAGGTCGTGTGCCACACCAGGTGAGCCCAATGCAGCAAAGACAAACTCGCTTTGCATGGTGCCATTAAGAAGAGTCAGCGACGCGCTTCCAATTAGGCTTCCCTCGTCTTCGAAATCATCGATGGTGAATTGGTAGGTCAAGCGCTCGTTGACCACGACATCCATCCCAATCGCGTGCTGACCTTCTGGGACTGTTTCGATGCGCACCTCGACCGACGGCGATCGAAACTCGAACAAGTCTTCGCTTTGGCCGGCAAGCGATGGACCTGTAAGCCTCACGGCTTCCTTGTCAAGCAGCAGGTAGATGTAGCTCGGATCGCCCGCTCTGGGATCGTTGCGCTTGTCATCCGGATCAAAGACCAACAGCCCGTTGGTATCCTCGTACGAGTAGGTACGAATTTCTCCTAGACCTAGGTAATTCGAATCATCGCTATCGCCCGCACATGAAGCCAGAGCGGCTAGCCCCAGGGCTAGGCCCAGAGAGGTTAGACTTAATGATCCGAGATAGCCCTTGCGTACTTGGTCCATGGCTCGATGGTACTAAATGCACCGAGGGTTATGCAGGTGCGTTTCGCTCAAGGGCTAACACTTGCACGCACGCCGCCGACGCCTCTAGTTGATCTTCACAGGGCGCCTTGGCTTTGCGGGTTCGGTTTGTGACGAAGTGCCGCGACGCCGGCGGCGTTTTTGCTTCTTAACCTCTGGTGGCTCTGCTTCGGAGAACGCCGGTTCAAATACAAAGAGCCCATCTTCGACGCCAAGTTGCACCGCGTGGCGAGGATTCTTTGGAACAAGAGTCGGCTGGCTGCTGGTGTCTAGCGAGATTTCAAATTGCGAGTTTTGCGACCCCTCAAGGCGAACGTGGGCAATTCCGCCAGGACCTGTTGTGCCCTTGGGTACGCCGTCGACGAGAATCGGCATGCCCTCATGGCCATCGGCGTGGACCAAGATTGCCGCAATTCGCGTTTTGCGTTTGCAGATAATCTGAATTTCGAGCGACGCGTTCTTCTCCCCGCTAAGCCCACGGGTATCGAGAAAAACCACTTCGTCTGGCGCTTCAAATGGATCGTAGCCTTCGGGGCACGGCGCTAGTAGTGGATAGCGATCGCCGTCGTTGGCATTCACCTCGGCGAGCAAGATGCCCGAGGTGTCTGTTGTGCCGATAAGCGTTTCGCCGATTTGTATGGGTATGCGCGCCAAGGCATCACCCCGATCATCGAGGGCAGCAAAGGAAAGGCTGTAGCGGCTGGGCGTTTGCCCTGGCTCCCCACACGCTGTCAACGAGGTAGTGCCTAGCGCGGCAGCAATGAGTGCGAAGTAGAATTGCGTATTCATGGCGTTGCAACCTTTTGGGTGAGGACCTCGACCATGGCTTCGACGCCCGGCGTGGACTTAGAAGAATTCGCAAGCTCGCGATACATTGCCAACGCTTCTCGCCGCCGACCTTCAAGCAGGATCGTTCCCGCTTGCTGCTCCGTCACCGATGTCTCGGATGCAAGCGCTTGCGGCGACGGCTCGGATGCTGAAGGAGCGGATGCAGGAGGGGCGGCTGCAGGAGGAGCGGATGCAGGAGGAGCGGATGCAGGAGGAGCGGATGCAGGAGGAGCGGATGCAAGCGCTTGCGGCGACGGCTCGGATGCAAGCGCTTGCTCGGCGGGCGCTTGCGCTGCCTGCTGCGTCTCGGCCTCTGCCTGCTTCGAAGAGCCGGTCATAGAAAGAACCAGACAAACTCCAAGAACCATGGCCGCTCCTCCAACAAAGAGCACCTTGCGGAGGTTGTGCTTGCGCCCGCCGCATTGCGCAAGAGGAGTTACGTGAAGCGTGGGCGGCGGTGGCGGTGGCGGCGGCCTGTGTGCATCTGCGCCTACCGGGTTGTGAAACGTTGGCATCGCCTTGGCATTCATCATCCTCGTTCGCAACGCACCTATGGAGGTTTGCTTGCCCGCTCGTTGCTCCACGCTACGTGGGCCAGCCTCGATGGGAACAATGTGAGTTGCCTTAGGCCCCTTTGAATCCGGCATTGGTGGTGGCATGGTTCGGGCCGGGTCCGGCATTGGTGGCACAGGAGGCTGAACACGAAGGTTGTGGGTAACCTTGCCCTCCGCTCTCGAGAACTCCACCGTCATCTCCGGTGGCTTGTCCATGACAACGGTGTTGTATGGCATTCGATTTCCAAACCGCGGCAATAGCGTGGTTTTCTTAAGTTCCTCACTCATCGCGTATCCCTCCTGGTGCAACTCCTAGTGCAACCATTTGCTCCCAGCACTGCGGTCGAATGCCCGTTGCATCGAGACTGCTAACGAGACGACCGTCCTCTTCTTTTCCGTGAATCGTTCTTCGGTATAAATCTGAGATTACGTACCCGCCGCTCTCGTCTAGGCCAACGACTTCGGAGATGTGCGTGACTCCGCGAGAGCCATCGCTTAGGCGGGCGGTCTGCACGATCATGTCGATGGCCGAAGCAACCTGCGATCGCAAGGCGCGCATCGGCAACTCAACATCGCTCATTAGGGCCATCGTCTCAAGCCGCGATAAGGTGTCTTTAGGATAGGTCGCGTGGACCGTCGACATGCATCCTCCGTGTCCCGATGTCATTGCCTGCACAAGTTCGAGTGCCTCGCCCCCGCGAATCTCGCCGACAACAATGCGATCCGGCCGCAGCCGCAAGGTCGCCTTAAACAGGTCGCGAATGCTTACGGTGCCCTTGCCTTTTGCATCGGCGGCTTGCGCTTCAAATTGCACAACATGATCGCTTTGCAGTTGAAGCTCGCGAGCATCTTCGATGACGACCACTCGCTCACCCGCGGGAATGTACGAGGACAGCGCGTTAAGCATCGATGTCTTGCCCGAGCCTGTGCCGCCGGCAACGACAATGTTCTGCTTGCAAGAGACAAGGCCGTCGAGCAGAGCCGCTGCCTCTGGCGTTAGTGCCCCAAAACCAATGAGTCTCTCGACGGTGAGCGTTTCTTTTGCAAATCTTCGAATGGCGACGTGCGGGCCATCTGGGGACGCTGGTGGCAAAACCGCTTCGACGCGGCTGCCGTCGGGAAAGCGCGCTTCCAAGATTGGCCGCTCGCGACTCACAGAGCGACCTACGAATTGTCCCAAGTGGCGAATCGCTGCGAGAAGCTCGTCTTCGTCGACAAACTGCGCATCGGTTGCTACGAGTTTCCCCTTGCGTTCAATAATGATCTCGCGAGGGCCGTTGATCATGATCTCCGAGACAGAGCTATCGTCGAGAAATGGCACAATGGGCGCAAAGAACTGCCTAAGCGTGCGCTCGTAAACTTCTCTTGGAATCACGATCCAGCTCCCAAGCGAGCGAGCATGCTCTTTGCGCGCGATGCATATCGCCCTCGCGGGCTGCCCTCGAGATAGCGCTGCAGATTCGTTCGAACAACGTCGGTCTCACCGCGCTCTTCGGCGACGAGAGCAAGCGAGAACAAGGCTTCGGGCATTAGCGTTCCGGCCCGCAAAGCTCCATCAAGGTGAGTCGAGGCCTCCTGCAAGTTTCCAAGTGCCATATGAATTGTGCCAACCACATACTGCATGCCAGCGTCCTCTGGATGCTCCATGAGGTACGGCTCGGCGAAGGCCAGTGCCGCCCGCAATCGAGACGAGGCGATGCAAACTTTGACGAGCTCGGGAACAATGACGCGCGGGTCAAATCCCTTTGCCATCGATGCACTCAAGTACTGCTGCGCCCGCACCAAGTCGCCTCTCCTGGCAAAGCCCAGGCCTTGTGCACGCAGCTCCGCGGCGTCCACACTGGCGATTGGGTCGCTTGGTGGCGCCCCCTTTGGGCCCTGCTGCTGGCTCACGCAAGCGGTAGAAAGCATGAGGAGAGCGAGCACCGAGAAATTGCGTAGAAGTTTCATAGAGACGAGCCTTGCTTTGAGAGGCGAGCAGAGAGACGGCGCAGTGACAAGGCATAATTGGTATCAGCCTTGTGTCGGAGAAGTTCTGATAGGCGTCGTACTTGCACTTTTGCGCTTGCGCGATTTGACGACGATAGATCTCGAGAGAGCCGCAAACGAAGAAGGTCGTACTGCTCGGCGAGACTGGCGCGCAGCGCAGCGCCGGCTTCGGCGACATGAGTCGCCTCGGCTGTTTGGCCACTCTTAGAAAAACACGCATGCGCTTCACGGTAAAGCGCGACCGCCTCGATGCCATCTTGCAGATCAAAGACCGAGCGCTCGCTCTTTGCCAACGCTTGCTCCTCGAGAGTGATGGCTCGGTGACCAGGGTTTTCACCGCGGCAAGTGACCTCTACATCGTCAAAGAGCCCTGGAGCTTCTGAGAGCCCGCTGCCCGATTTCTGCCCGCCATTGCTAGCGAGTTGGAATGCCGAGAAGGCCAATGTAACGATGAGAAGCATGAAGATTCCTGGATGAACCCGCTCGCTGGAAGAAGCAGTGGATTCGCCCGCCTTATCGGCAGTGCCCCCCTTTGGGTTGCGTCCAGGCTCCACTTTGGTCTCAGGTTTCTCGGCTAAAAGCTCTAAAGCACAGCCCCCTACCGTCAAACGCGTTCCCCAGGGCAGATAGGCACCCTCCACGGCCGCGCCATCTTTGTCCCAAACCGGCGATCCTGGAGTGGTTGACACCCAACATTGCTCGCCCTTAGGCGCCAGCAAGATGTGCTGCGGCAAGATGCTCGCCTCTCCCGTAATGCATACATCGGAGCGTTGGTCCGAGCCAACGGTGGTCTGGGCTGCGGTTAGCGGATGCAGCGTTTGCTCCCCGCTCGATTTCGTAATTCGAATTGCGTATGTCACATCAAACCTCCACTCATCATGTCGATAATTAGCGGGCCCATGAGAATGAGGGCGATGCTGCCCATCATCATCAACATCGGGAGCATCAACATCACTCCGGCCCGAGCTGCGGCCTCTTCGGCCAGAACGCTGCGTCGCCCGCGAAGCGCGGTTGCTTGCACCGAGAGCACCGTTGATAGCGGTGTTCCCTTCTCCTCTGCCTGAATCACCGACGCCACAAATTCGTTTACCGACTCGGAATCCACTCGCTCAGACAAACTCGTAAGCGCCTGTTGTCGCGTGCGCCCCAAAGAGAGCTCTTGGAGTATCCGCTCGAGTTCTTGACGAATGGGCGCCGACCGGTCGGGCATGTTCTCGACGACATGCTGGATAGCACCCGGAAAATCCAAGCCTGCACCCATGCAAAGCGCGGCCAAATCGATGGCGGCTGGCAAGCCTCGGTCCACCGACTTGTGGCGCTCTTTCGCAAGGCTTGTTAGCTGCATCGAAGGCAGTAGCGGCCCCAAAACGCAGCACGCCAAGGGGATGACAACGCCGTCGCTGGCCACCGAGAAGTAGTAGCCAGCACCAAGCCCCATTAAACCCGAGAAGCCTGAGAGCGCGATAAGTTCGTTTGGGCCAAGGCCGTGGAACTCGCCGGCGGCCAAGATTTTCTTGGACATGCTTTTGCGAAGATTGTCTAGAGGCAGTGAATCGATGTGCGTCGCCAGCAATCGCAGCACAGGCTCTACTATGCGAAATACCAGCGATTTGCGGGCCTTTTGCCGGGCCAGCCCACGAGCACCATTGTCTGTGCACTCGGAGAGAGGCACGTCCAGAACGTAGGCTACGACAAGGCAAGCAGCGAGAGAAGGTAGAAGAATACTTAGAGTTGATAAGAGAGTCATGATGCTCCTAGATGTCCACTTGTACGATGCGATACGCCAGGGCTACGGAGCCAAGCCAGAGCGCAATCGCAATGCCCAAAATGATTTGACCCATTCCCGACTCGGCAAGCTTCGGCAGCATGGTCGGATCAACCTTTTGAAGAGCTCCCACCATGACAAAGGGCAAGATGGCCAAGACAAAGGTCTGCGACTTGCCCTCGGCGGTCTTTGTGCGAACAACCCCTGCAAGGCGCTCCATCTCTCGCAAAGTATCCGAGCTGTCTTCCAAAATTTTGGGAAGATTGCCGCCACTCTTTCGCGCAACGAGCAGCGTGGTCATGACACTCGAGTAGAGAGGACTCTTAAGCCTATCGGCCGAGCGATGCATTGCCCTATCGAGATGCTCGCCAAGGCGCACTTCTTTGATCAGCAGATCAATCTCTTCCCGTAGCGGCGAGGGAACCAGCCCAGTACTGGCGCTGAAGGCATCTGCGATGTTTGGAGACGACTTGAGGCTATTTGCGAGGACGGTGAGCCACGGCGCCAACTGCTCGGAGATGAGCATGCTCTTTGCAGCCTGGCGTTTCTCCAGGAGGATTGCGGGAATCGCCGCAGCGACCGGTACTGCCAAGAGCATGACGATCGAGCCGAGAAAAAGCCCGGCAATCGCCAAGCCTGCGCACGCTGCAATGTGCATCGCGGCATCTCGGGAGGCGCTGCGATCGAGAAAGAGCAGGGAGTAGTACTCGGCTAAGACATTTTCGTACCAGCGCCAAAGGCGAATTACCGGGCCGTCTTCGAGTAGGTAGTAGGCCAGCGCTACCGCGCCGGCAGCCGCGGCACCAATTGCAATGAGCGAATTCATAGGTAGTCATCTCCCTCAATTAGGCCAAGGCGAATTAGGTCTTCTAGATAGCTCGGCAGAAATCCCGTCGGCTGAAATCGCCCAAGCGCTTTGCCATCGGGCCCAGTTCCTGTGCGGTTAAAGGCAAAAATCTCTTGAAGCTCGACCTTGCCGTCTTCGTCGATACCGACTACTTCGGCGATGCTGGTTACTTTGCGCGAGCCATCCGAGAGGCGGGATTGCTGGACAATAAGATCCACGCTGCCGGCGATTTGCTCGCGAATGGCGCGCGCCGGCAAGTCGATGCCCGACATGAGCACTAGAGTCTCGAGCCTGCGTATGGCCTCGACTGGGTTGTTTGCATGGGTGGTGGTCATCGAGCCATCGTGGCCGGTGTTCATGGCCTGCAACATGTCGATGGCTTCGCCTCCGCGGCACTCGCCGACCAAGATTCGGTCGGGGCGCATTCGCAGCGCATTGCGAACCAAGTCGCGAATGGTGATTTCGCCGCGACCTTCCATGTTGGGTGGGCGAGACTCGAGAGAGACGACGTGCTCTTGCTCGAGTTGCAACTCGGCGGCATCCTCGATGGTTACAACGCGCTCGCTCTCGCGAATGGATTGCGAGAGTACGTTTAACAGCGTTGTCTTTCCGCTGCCGGTGCCCCCCGAGATAACGATGTTGCGCCGAGCCTTTACCGAGCGCTCCAAAAAGCGGCCCATCGAGGCGTTCATCGAATCGAAGCGAACCAGGTCGCGGATGCCAAGACTGTTCTTGTTAAACTTTCGAATCGTGATGCACGCGCCGCGCAGTGCAAGCGGACGAATGACCGCGTTCACTCGGCTACCGTCTTTGAGTCGCGCATCCACAAAGGGCGTTGCCTCATCAATGCGACGACCAAGCGGCGTAACAATGCGCTCAATCGCGGCACGCGCTGCGTTGTCATCGGTAAAGGCACAGTCGGCTAGTTCAATCTTGCCGTTGCGCTCCACGTAGATTACCTGCGGGTCCACAACCATAATCTCCGAGACCGAATCATCGGCGAGCAGCCCTTCGAGTGGTCCCAAACCCAAGGCCTCATCGGCCAGTTCCTTGACGAAGCCGGCAGAATCAAAGCCCTCGGGCAACTCGGCTGCGGCTTGCAACACTAGGCGCTCAAGGGCATCGAGAACCTGCGGCCGCATGGTCTCGTCGTCCATGCTATCGCGGTGAAGTTTGCCAAGGTTTAGGGCATCGAGAAGTTGCCGGTGAATGCGGCGGCGAAGCTCGATGAGTCTTGGTCCCTTTGGCGGCTTGACGGGTTTTGGCGCAGCACTACAAAGTTCTGGGTCCACCACAACAGACGAGACCTGCGCGGGAATAAAGCGAATGCGATACGGGCCAACCTGGAGTTCTTCTGAGTCTTCGACTTGCAGTTCTTGGTGCTGAATTCGTTTATTGCCTATGCGAGTTCCATTGGATGACGTATCGGCAACGCTCACTCCAAGGTCGCTGCGCCGAAGGGTTAGGTGTTGCCTCGAAACGTCGAGGTCATCGAGAACGATGTGGCACTCGGGATCACGCCCCAGGATAAGAGGGTGGTCAGCCGCAAAGCTGTGCTTCTGCGCAATGCCATCGGCGCCAGTAATCATGAGTTCCACGGCTAGCGTTTCCCTTCCTCGCTAGAGGTTCGAACTCCGATATCGACCTCGTCCATCTCTCCCGAGTAGCGGTCGTAGGCCTTGAGTGCATCGCTAATCTGCGTACGGGCGTCCATGCCAACAACATCCACAACGCTCGGCACAATGAAGATGACGTTTTGAATCTCTTCGTGACGCGCTCCGTGGGTTCCAAAGAGGGTTCCAATAACCGGAATTTGCGAGAGGAAGGGCAAGCCACTGCGATTTTTAGACTCGGCCTTAGCGTAGAGGCCCGCAAGCACGATGGCCTGATTCATCTCGACGTTGACGACGGTAGATACGGTGGACCGGCTACGCGAAGGCACTCGCCCCTCACCTAGGCTAGAGACATCGGCGTTAATGCGAATTTCGAGTCGGCCGCTTTCTTTATCGAATCGCGGCAGCACTTGCACCTTGGTGCCAAAAGGGATTTGTCTTAGTTCTGCCGCCAGTGAACCTTCAATGGCGATGTTTACCTCGCCACCGCTATTGAACTCGGCTTGCTCGCCATTGGCTGTGATGATGCTGGCCTGCCTTGCAATGCGAGCCCAATCACCTCTGTGCAAAATGTCGAGACGCGGCAGAGGAATGTTTGAGATGGATGCTGAGCTACTGGTTCCGCCTGCGGGATCGATCCCGAGTTCAAGCTCGACATCGCCACCAAGTGACCCGGGCCAGTTGACTCCAACTTGGTACTGGCCGCCTTCGGAGAGCTCTACGAAATAGAAATCGAGACGGATATTCTCCTTGTGTTCCACGTCATTGGTTGCCGCCTTCACCTCAAAGCTGTAGGTAAACTTCTCACCACCCTCCTTAATAAGCAGCAAAGTCGAGCTACCAGGCTTGAGCCCAACAACAATAAACTCCTCACCATCTTCGGGGAGACGAATATCGACAATGCCTTTCTTGCCCTCAGAGTATTTCTCAACCCCTTTGGCCGAGAGACTAATCTGCTCGCCTACTTTAATGGTTCGGCGCTCTTCTTGGTCGGCAAAGGCATTAAGCGAGTAACAGCTTAGAAAAAGCAGGACACCCACAATAAGCACTTGGTGAAATCTATTAACGTACATGTTCAATCTCCTTCGTAGGCTCGGCTACCTTTGGTGCAGTCGGGCGCCTTCGCCCTTGCAGCTCGGCGCGCTTCTCCGCCAGGTGAATGTCCTTTGCGGTGGTAATGGGCTGATCTCGGTCCACCAAGATGTCGTTTGGATTGCGGAGAGACGCGGCGAGACTTCCTTCGCCTTGTGCAAGCGTGAGCACCTGCGCCTGCTGCACCGTTACGCTCAAGGTGAGGTCCGATCCACTCATGACCATTTGCAAGAGATTGTCCTCGGGACGCCCCATGTCGGAGCCAACGGCCAGAACGAGCACGTTTTGCAGAAGCGGCATTACGATGCTGTCCTCATCGCGCTCGGCGCGCAGAAGCAAGTCAATGCGATCGCCCGGGCGAAGCAAACCTCCAAGTGTCGCGCCGCTCGAGATGCGAACGGTAACTGCGCGCATGCCTTTTTTGATTAGCCCAGAAAGAACCCGATGCTCTTCGCTTGATGACGCAAGGTCGGTCCAAAGCACAGACTCGTTAGGGCGCAGCCCCATGGTCGTGCGAATGCCAATGGCCTTGCTGGCATCGGATGCTCGAATATGCCGAGCCTCGACATACGACTCGGGAATGTCCCGAGTGACCAGCATATCTTCGCTAAGAAGAACACCGGCGGGAATTTCTGTTCCTGCCACAAGGACTGGAACCGAATCGCCGCCCGAGACCCGCTCGCGAAACTTCTCTCGCTCTTGGTAGGTGAGCCCAAAGCTCGCCGCTCCCAAGACCACTGCTGCAACTAGAGCTACTCGTTTCATCCGCTTCTCCGAAGGCTGGGCGCGGGCCGGAGTAACCGGACCGTGCGTTCGCTGCCCTTATCGAGGGCGCGGCGCTTCGGTTGCGCGAATATTGAGAAGGCTTATGAAGACTCGAGTCTATCGTGTAAGCACTTGAAACTACGACAGATCGAAGCGAGCTAGCGACGGAGGCCCAGGCTCGTAAAGATGTAGTGAGCGCCGATGGCCATGAGCAGCGCGCCAAGCGCCACCACAATCACATTGCGCTGTGCCGGAGCCGATTTGCCCTGAGTGCGCTGCAGAGGCGCAGCAGACGTTGTGAAAATCATATCGGGCTCACACGCCGGGGCGACCGTTGGGCTTGGTAGGGAGATCGGAATCGGCGTTGTGCCTCGAGCCCAGCGCTCGGGCTCCTCGGCAGCCAAGCCACACATTAGGCACGGCTCCTCCGCCCTATCTGCCATCTCGACGGCCGCAAAGAGCGCCTCGCCGATGGAAGAGAACGGTGCCGCAAGCGCCGAACTTGCGTTTGAGTCAACTAGCCTACATGTCCTACCGAAGTCATGGCTCTGCATGCTCTAAGAACATTGCGAAGTTGGTGCCAGAGAATCGCGCAGCAACTTCTACAGGATCTTGGGCACATGACCGAATCGCGCGGCGCAGCTTCGCCAGCTTTGACGATCCGATCGTCAGTGCGGGCGACGCGTGCCAAAGTCGCACCTACACGCGCTCCTAATCGGTCGTGGCGATCGTGACGCTCATGCCCTCGGCTTGTGGGCTAAGCGAGATGACACGCATATCACTGCCGCGTTGAACCACAAAGAAGTGGCCGTCGCCCTCCTTGCTGTCCATCAGTACACGCCAACCTCGCGAGAGAAGATCACGCCGGTAAAACAACGTGAGCGTATCGAGCGATTCCTCACTCTCTGCGTAAATCGTGAGTGTTTGCGAGTGCCCAATCTCACCGGCGCTAAGCAATCGCTTTCCTGTTGGAGGACGAGAAACTCCCGCAGCATCAAATCCGGGTGCGTCGCCCTCGGCGGGAAACATTGATGCCGGAAAGAAGTCGCCCTCGGTCCACACTGCAACAACTCGCGTTACGTCGTCGACACGCGTTGCCATTGCATAGTGAAACTGGCCTAGGTCGCGCAGATTTCCCGAGCCAAAGAAACCCATCAAGCGGCTGCCAAGCTCATCATTGCTAGCGTTGGGTGTGCCGTGCTTTATGCAAGCGACGTAGCCTTCCCCGTCTTCGTAACCGCGCTTTGTTAAGTCGCGCCATGACGTATCGTGGTCGAGTGTGATGCTCGAGAGACTCTCACTCATAACCTCCATGCTCTCTTCTTGGCGCGCAAAGTCTCCCTGCCCGTTTGTGCACCAGCCTTCGTAGTAGTTAAGCACTTCACCGACATCGTGTTCGACGGTGAATGCTCGAAAGCCAAGATGTTGGCCATTGATGTACGTGCCTCGCTCGTACTCGGCAAACCCTGCTTCCGAGAGCCCCATTAGGTGGCGACCGAGTTCCAACATCGAATCGTCGACTCGTGCCGAGGCCGACCGCAGGCTAATCCAAAGAACAAGGGAAAGCGTTGCGACAACCAGAAGAATGACGCGAAAGAGGCCAAGGCTCACACGCAACGAGGATTTGAGGATTGCGATAGTTTTCATAGGTTCTCTCAACAGCCTGGCCCTTGGATTTTCTCATCAATGGCGCAATACATTTTCTTAACGATGTCAAGAAAGCCCATCGGCACCTCGTTGCACATTACAGAATAGTTCCCATAAACGTGTTTTCGCCCTCCTCCAAGCAGCGATGGCACATCGAGCGTTCTGGTTGGCTGGGAGGTAACGCCATCCCGTAGCCCAAGCAGACCGAGCCCAACATCGTTGGCGACCTTCAAGCCCTTATCGATAGCCGTGTCGCGTTTTGTACCAAATGCCTTCTTGCCCTCGGCTGCTAGAATCGGGTCATCATCAAAACTCTTAAAAGGACTCTCCTGGTCCCGCAGATTGGACAGATTGCAGCCTTCTAGTTCTGCTTTGGATTCGCAACCGCCAAGCGAGTATGCCCAAGCGCACTTTCGAGCTTGCACGCTCGCATCAAGCTTGGCCGAGTACGAGCGGTGAAGAAAGATGACTGTCGCGAGCACGATGATAAAGAAGGGCAGGACAACAACGCCTTCCACCATCACCGCTCCGGCGGTATCGCGATACAAATCTTGCGGCTTTTCGTGAGTATTCATGGTTCGCTTGGGGTATCGACAAAGCGCGCGAGAAGTTGCTTAGTGAACGATCAGAGAATCAAATTCGCCCTTCACCATCTCTGCTACAGACGAGTTTTCGGATTCCTCTTTTGCAAGGCGGGCTTTCCCATCCTTCGTCTCCTCGCCACAGTTGGACACAACCGGGCACTGCCACTTCTTTCGGTTAAAGCTTAGACGGCGCATGCGGGCCTTCCAGTTCATGGTCCACAGCCACTCGGCCGGTTCTGCATCAGCGCTGTCAAAATAGAACTCGGCTTGCGCCATCGCAAATTTCCCAAGCAAACCACCTACGCCTTCGAGAAGGGACTCTTCGATTGGGTCTGCGCCGGTTGCCAGAACAATGCGTTTGCTCGCATCACCAGTTAACGAGTCGGCATCGCCGGTAACCAGCGAACGAATCTGAAACATCGATTCGCCTTGGCGTGCGCAGTTACACATCTCTTGAGGCTTGCTCTTCTTCATTTCTGGAGTCGCCTGTGCGTTTCCAACTTCCGAGGTGAACGTCCGCTCTTCTAAGCATCCGAGCACGTCGGTAAACTCCACGTGGGTTCGACTTAACGTTGTCTCATTTGTTTCCTCAAAGTCCTTGAGTTCGGGTTTGTCAAAGTTCTTATGGCACAGAGGTTCATCTGCGTCGAAATCCCACTTCGTATAGTCTCGGGTCAACCCAACGTCGAATCCCGGCATTTGGCAAAGGATGGGAAAGCCTAAACGTCCTCCACCAGGAGTCTCCTCTTTAAGCACCCGACCACCTTCTTGTGTTCGCTTCGCCCTATCCTCAACAACTCGCTTGCCTTCCAGGTGATAGTAGCGCGTCACATTTGCTCTGCGATACGAGACGTGCGTCATCAAATGGTTCCGGCGTGGGTCACACTCGGAGCGAGCCTTTCGACGCTGCACTTTGCACAGCTCGTCAATCGTAGTGTTCCCCGAATCGCACGTACCTGTCGTGGCATTGTAAGCATCCTTCACCTCCTGAAGTTCCTCAGTATATTTCTTACAGTCAGCCTCGCGCTTATATTTCTCGCATCCAACCTGTGCCGCGGTCTGCAGCACCGGAATTGGCACGTCCATCGTATGGCTTGGAGGCTTGGGTTTTGGCCCCTCACCGCAATAGTAGAGCGCATAGGCTTCGCCGGCTGTTCTTGCCATTTTCTTAAGGGGATTCATGGCATAGGACACGATCTTGCCTGTCCCAAGAACAGCCTCTAGGGGAGTCATGACTAACTCTGCAGCGTACTCGCCGGCTTTAAGACAAAGCTTTCGGCGGTCGCCATCAACCGCAGGCAGGCCGGTGAATATCGGGAAGGTAATGCCCGCCTTGACGACCGGCTGATAGTTCTCGCTAGAAAGCTTTAGGGCGTTGACGTTTGCCAGCAGTGGTATCGCCGGCTTGAGAATTTTTTGCACGCCGCTCATAGCCTTCATCGCGCCCCCCACGGGTTTCCTCAGAGCCTTTTCGATCTTCCCCACCGCATTCGACTCAACTTCAGACTTTGCAGCAGGCGTGGCAGCAGGCGGCACAAGGAATGCGACCGCGAAAAGAATCTTCGCCGCCAGCCCCAACATCGAAGCCAGCATCGAGAGCATCACAAGAATTGCTAGCAACGAGGCGAGAATGATGTTGATGAGTGCCAAAAGGTTCATGCCCCGGGCATGAATTACCGCCGACGAGAATGCCGTGGCATCTGCTGCGTCTTGCATGCGCTCTTGAGCGACGATCGCCGCCCCCAAGCCCGAGAGATAGTAGAGAGCGCCAATTACGATCATTGCCATGAAGACAGCCATGACCATAACGGCACCATTTTCGTTGCGAACAATTCTCATTCTTTTGCCTGGTAGGAGTACGGTGCATCATTGAGAGGAAGCGTTGCGTCGGCCTGCATAACCATAAATCTCTGCCCTGAGAGCAGCAGACCGGTAAGCAGCGCAGTACTGCCAACGCCTCTTGCGAGTTGGTCGATTGCTGGAAGTCGATTCTTGCGATCTTTAAAGGCCTGCTGTGCCGAAACCAAATCGGTCGGGACGCTGCTTGTGTCGACACCAAATCCGAGTTTGTGACTCGACTCGCACATAAGGAAGCGCGCAATGGGAATGCCGCAATGAGCGAGGTAGTTGACCCGCACGGTGAGCTGATTATCTGTTGGGATGCGCAAGCTGCCGCCAAAATCGGCGAGCATGGTTTGACTGCCCGGAGACTCCGGGAAGTTCACCGAGGTTGCGCCATAGCTGTAGAGCGCTGCACCGGCAAGCCAGCCCGCGCTGCCAAGACTTTCAAAGGCGCCGGCTACGCTTGCCGGCAGGATGCTGCTGGCGTTGGGCGCAAAGGGAATCATTCTTGAAACGGCGGCGAAGCGGATCGCTGCCATTCTCGCGCCACCTGTGCAGGTTCCGCTTTCCGGAAGTGCCCCAGATTGGCCAGCAACGCGGCCCAAGAGCTTATTGAGCTTGCCCACCACGCCTTCGCTGCATCGACTCGACACCGGAATAACCAGCTGGGGAGTGTTGTCGTAGGCAATCGGATCATCGGGCAGCACAACGATTGCCGAGCGAACCGCAGACGAGGCAGCATGCTGCACCCCAAGGCTCGCGGCGCTTAGGATGCTCCACTGCAAGATCACTAAGAACAATACGAAGAGCACTGGAAACACTAAGATAAACTCTACGTAGACGGCTCCGCGCTGGCGGCTGCGCATGCGATGTTCCTTGTTCATTGGTTTAGGCTCGCAGCCAGAAGGCGATGAGGGCGCCCAGAAAGAAGGGAATGCCCATGCGGATGGTGCTCATTGCTTCGGGCGGCGCGATGCGGCGATAGCGCCGAGGCAAGAATGGATTGATGGCCAGGAAGAGGGCGTTGCCAAAGGTGGCCAAGAGACGCCCTCGGTAGGCGAGAATTGTAAGAGAGGCAAAGGTCGCCAAAGCGAAACCAAAGAGTTGGGTTTCGATTCCAAACGAGGCGCCCGCCACAGCTCCCATGGCGGCGAGGAGTTTTACGTCGCCTCCGCCAGCCGCACCCTTGCGAAACATCAAGTAGGGCAGCAGGCCGCATAGAATGGCAGCTACAACACTAAACGCGGCCATTCGCGGCCCGTCTGCGATGAGGTACACCAGCGGTGCGATGACCAGTGGTGGCAAGGTTAACTCGTTTGGGATGTGTCCCGAGCGAGCATCGGTAACAGCCGCCCCGGCAGCGAGTGCCAGGGCGACCAAGTGCGGTATGGGGAGGGAGGCGAGCATCGTGGGGCCCTAGTCTGGTGCCTTGACCGTGCTGAGTTCCGTGTTGGAGTCGTTCGCCATCTCTTTAACCTTCTTGCCCATCTTCATCCACAAGCTGATGCTCGCAACACCAATGACAACGAGTAGAATCAGATACTCCACAGTGCTCATTCCTTTGGTGTCCTGAATCAGGCTGCCATTCTCGTCGTACTTCTTCTCAATCTTCGTCTGCGATTTATTCTTAGTCATTGTCATCGTTCTTCTCCGAGTTGGGGTTAGGGGGACGTGCGAAGCTCTACGGAAGCGGCAAGCCGATCAGCATTTTCATAAACTGATAGCGAGCGACCAAAGGCACACCAATGGCGTAGATGGCTGCCGAGGCGCCAACAGCGATGAGCGCCATTAGCACCGTGTACTCGACCAGGACTGAACCAGCGGTATCAGCCTGCAGCTTCCGTTGAGTTCGACTACACACGCCGCACTTATCGAGCGGGACCTCGCCCGGTTGCCCACAAACTGTGATTATCTTATAACCAACTGTTTTTACGACGTTTGCTAATAGATTTGCATGGCAAGAAAGAGGACCACGTGGATCCGAGGGCATAGAATCGGCGCACTCCGTGGGCTTCAAAACCAGACAAATCGCTACCCCTTCTGCCGATTCTGCGAATGCAGGGGCACCCCCGGTGCGTTTGCATCCCATGAGCCTGGCAACCCTTGCGGCGCTACTCGGCGCCAAGCTGCACGGAGCAAGCGACGAATCGCTAGTGCTTAGCGGCGTGCAAGACGATTCGAGGCACGTTAAAGCGGGGGAACTTTTCGTAGCCGTCAAAGGACTAAACGTTGACGGCCACAACTATGTGGAAGCCGCAACCAAGAACGGTGCTGCCGCGCTGGTCGTCGAGCGGGTGCTCAAGACATCGCTTCCGCAACTGGTTGTCGCCAACGCGAGTCGCGCGCTTGGAGCCCTAGCAGCCCACGCTGCAGGCCGCCCAGCCGATTCGCTTACCACCATTGGAATCACCGGAACCAACGGCAAGACAACAACAAGCTACCTTATTGAGGCGATGTTAGAAGCCGCTGGCAAAACGCCCGGCGTCTTGGGAACTGTTAGCTACCGATGGAATGGCAAAGAGATTGCCGCGCCCTACACCACACCAACGCCGTTGGTTTTGCAAAACGCCTTTACAGAGATGAAGGCGGAGGGCTGCGATACTGCCCTTCTCGAGGTTTCCTCTGCTGCGCTTCACATGGATAGGCTTGTTGGCACAGCGTTCGACGTTGCGGCCTTTAGCAACCTAAGCCAAGACCATCTCGACATTCACAAGACGATGGAAGAGTACCGAGACGCCAAGGCTCGGCTCTTTAACGACCAACTCGCACCGGGCGGCGTTTGCGTAATTAATGTTGATGACGAGGCCGGCGCCTTTATGGCCGAGGCTGCTGGCGATGCCAAGGTGCTGCGAGTTTCGCGCAACCCCGATACCGACGCCGAAATTCGCGTGCTCTCCTTTACCTCGACCATCGACGGCATCGAAACCGAAATTGCCACACCGACGGGCAAGCTCAAGATTCGCTCAAAAGCACTTATTGGCCACTACAACGTCGACAACATCGCGTTGGCGGTTGGCATCGGCGAAGCGCTGGGCTTTAGCCACAACGTCATTGCTAAGGGTATTTCTGAGATGCGCGGTGTGCCAGGGCGCGTCGAGAGAGTCGATAACGACCACGGCCTTAACATCTTGGTCGACTACGCCCACACGCCAGATGCCCTGGTAAACGTCTTGGCGGCGCTGCGGCCGATAACTAAGGCTCGGCTGCTGTGCGTCTTTGGCTGCGGCGGCGATCGAGATCCGGATAAGCGACCGCAAATGGGAGCGGCGGTTGCCGAAGCGGCAGACCTCGCCTTTGTCACCTCGGACAATCCGCGCACCGAAGAGCCGCAGGCGATTCTCGACATGATTACGCCGGCGGTGCCCGATGCATTCTTTGTCGACGTCGATAGGCGCACCGCAATTCGCGCAGCGATTCTCGAGGCCACGCCAAACGATGTTGTTCTGATCGCAGGCAAGGGCCACGAGGACTACCAAGTGCTTGGCACCGAGAAAGTGCACTTTGACGACCGCGAAGAGGCCAAGGCTGCGTGCGACACTCGTAAGACATTTTCTAAAGACAGTATTCTTCTAGAAACCCAAGGGCGATGTACAAGCGAGGGCGCAAGCACCGAGTTTACGCGGGTTATCATCGATGGACGCTCTGCGGCCCCAGGCGACCTCTACGTTGCCATTAAGGGCGAGACTTTCGATGGCCACGACTTCTGCCAGCAAGCGCTGGACGCTGGCGCCACGGGCCTGCTCGTCGAAACCGGGCGCGGCAACTACAAAGGCGCAACCGTCATCGAGGTTGCCGATCCTCGCGAGGCGCTGGGCAGCATCGCACGTCGCTACCGACAAGATTGGGGCGGCAAGCTCGTTGGCATCACAGGTTCGGCGGGCAAGACAACCACAAAAGATTTGCTAGCCGCTGCACTGCGCAGCTCTGGTCGCGTTCACGCCGCAAAGGGCTCGAACAACAACGAGACCGGCGTTCCGCTAACGCTGCTCGGCATACGCGCACATCACGACTACGCCATTGTCGAGATGGGCATGCGAGCGCTTGGCGAAATTGACTACCTCGCCGACATCGCGCTGCCAAATGTTGCGGTGGTGACCAATGCGGGAACCGCGCATATCGGGCGCCTTGGCTCTCCTGCAGCCATTGCGCGAGCCAAAGGCGAAATCTACGGCAGCCACACAGGCGGCGGCATTGGCATCTACCCCGAGAGCGATCCGCGACTCGCCGACCTCGCGCGCGCCTGTGCAAGCAAACGCAGCTTTGCAGATGCCACCGAGACGCCGCAGCCCGATGCCGACCTTAGCCTTGTGCACTACACACCAAAAGGCGTGGGCGGCAGCGAGATTGTTGTCGAGTACGACGGCGCCCAATACACCATCGCACTGCCTCTTGTCGGCAAGCACAATGCAATCAATGCCTGCTGCGCCTTGTTAGCAGCCATTGCGGTTGGCGCCGATGCAAAGGATGCCACCCGTAGCATCGCCGGTGTGCGCGCCCCAAATATGCGCGGCGAGATTCGCGAGATTGCCGGCCGACACGTGCTAGTCGATTGCTACAACGCAAACCCCGCCTCGATGGAAGCGGCCCTGCAAACCCTCTCCGAGTTGCGCGAAGACGCCGCGGCCTTTGCCGTTCTCGGCGACATGCTCGAGCTTGGTGAACAATCTTCTGCGGCCCATCAGCGAATTGGCGAGCACGCTGCATCGCTCAAGGTTCCGGTCGTTGCCATGGGCGAGTTTCGCACAAGCATCGTCGCTGGAGTCTGCGGCAGCGGTGGCGAAGCGTGGTCAGCAGCCGACCCACTTGCGGCGGCGCGAGCCGTACTTGCCTGCACAAAGCCCGGGGATTGGATCCTTCTCAAAGCATCGCGGGGCATGAAACTGGAGCGGGTAGCCGATTCCATGCACACTGCCCAGAGCTGGCCTAACACTGCCCAGAGCTGGCCTGACACTGACACTGAGGCCGACCGGTAGCACATGCTTTTTCATCTTTTCTACAACGTACTTTCCGACATCGAGGGCCTGGGATTCTTGCGAGTCTTCCGTTACCTCAGCACGCGGATCCTCGCTGCCGCTATCACCTCGCTCTCCATGTCGTTCTTGATGGGGCCCTGGTTCATCAATCATCTGCGGTCAAAGCAAATCGGCCAAGTGATTCGCGACGACGGCCCCGAGAGCCACCAGGCCAAGGCCGGCACACCCACCATGGGCGGCTCGCTCATCCTCTTCGTCCTGGCGTTCTCGACCCTGCTTTGGTGCGACCTCGAAAACCGCTTCGTCTGGCTCACGCTGCTGGTGACCATGGGCTTTGGAATCATCGGCTTTGTCGATGACTACATGAAGATCACTAAGAGAAACACCAAAGGTCTATCTGGCAAGATTCGCCTGCTGGCAGAGTTTGCGATCGCAGGCTCGGCTCTCACGTTCTTCTTTGCGTCCAATACACTTCCAACAGATCTGGCGCTCTCGTTCCAGATGCCTTTCACTAACTTCTACGAGAGCCACTACATCTTGCCCATGTGGCTCTACATCTGCTTTGCCAGCATGGTCGTCGTGGGTACGGCAAACGCCGTTAACCTTACCGATGGCCTCGATGGATTGGCGATCGGACCATCGGTTATCAATGCGGGCACCTTTATGATCTTGGCCTACATTGCCGGCGTGCAAACCACGCTGATGGTGCAAGTTGGCGGCGAAGTTCAAGCAGTAAACCTTGCCGAGTATCTACACGTCGCTCACCTGCCAGGCAGCGCAGAGCTCGCAATTTTCTGCGCAAGCATGTTCGGCGCTGGCATCGGCTTCCTTTGGTACAACACCTACCCCGCCAGCGTCTTCATGGGTGATGTTGGTGCGCTTGGCTTGGGCGCGGCCATCGGCATGCTGGCTGTTCTCACCAAGAACGAGCTTGTGCTGCTTATCGTCGGCGGTCTCTTTGTCTTCGAAACCCTCAGTGTGATTATCCAAGTTGGCTCCTTTAAGATGCGCAAGAAACGCGTCTTTCGCATGGCTCCAATTCACCACCACTTCGAACTTAAGGGCTGGGAAGAGCCAAAAATCATCGTTCGCTTCTGGCTCATTAGCATCATGCTGGCACTGGTAGCCCTAGGCACCCTCAAGCTGCGCTAGGGTCGGCCCGTGGATCTCACAGGCAAGCATGTCGTTGTTGTAGGGCTCGCGCAGACCGGTATCTGCGTCGCCAACTTCTGCCGGGCACGAGGCGCGCGCGTCACCGTGAGCGATGGCAAGCCCGCAGCAAAGCTCGAGGCCGAGGTTGCCCAACTAAACGATTGCGAACTCGACTTGGGCGGCCACACCGAAAGCATCTTTACTGGTGCAGACCTCGTTGTCATGAGCCCTGGCGTTCCGGAGCTAGACGCAACGCGCGCCGCTCGCGACGCAGGCGTCGAAGTCATTGCCGAGATCGAACTCGCGTACCGATTCTTTCACCCGGGCGCGACGTTAATCGCCATCACCGGAACCAACGGCAAGTCGACAACAACGGCCCTCACAGGCTCGCTCTGCGAAGCCTCTGGTCGTCCAACCTTTTGCGGCGGCAATCTTGGCAACCACCCACTCATCGAAGCTGTGGACCACGAAGCCAATTGCGAAGGCGGCTTGATCGTCGCCGAAGTTGCGGGCTTTATGCTCGAGACATGCACTAGCTTTCGCCCAACCATCGCGGCCTGCCTAAACATCAGCCCCGATCACCTCGATCGCTACGGCACCTTCGAAGTCTACGCATCGATGAAGACCCGAGTATTTGAGTGGCTGCAAGAAAGCGATCACGCGATTGCCAACGCCTGTGATGCTCGCACCATCGAAGGCGCCAGCGCATCGCCGGCCACGGTTCACCTCTTTGACTCGACCGAGGATGCCTCGCCAGCCCTAGGTGCCTCCATCGATCGCGGAGAGAACAAACTGCTTATCACTATCGATTCGCAAGTCGAGCACTACCCCATTAGCGACCTGCCGATCATTGGCAATCACAACATGGAAAACGCCATGGCCGCCTACTTGTGCGCTCGGCTTGCCGGTGTCGAGCCGGGGGCGATTCGCAAAGGCGCCCGAGCCTTCACGCCACAGAAGCACCGCATGGAGCTTGTTGGCGAGCACGACGGCATCCAGTACTTCGACGACTCAAAGGGCACCAATGTTGCGGCGGTGGCAGCGAGCCTTAACGGCTTTCCCCGCAAGCTCGTGCTCATCGCCGGCGGCGTCGACAAGGGCGGCTCGTACGACGATATGTTTGCTGTTCTTGCAAAGGTCGCAAGCGGCCTGGTGCTCATCGGTCAAGCGGCGCCCATTATTCGCAGCGCAGCAGAGGCATCTGGTGCAACGTACCCAATTGCCAACGCCACCGACATGGAGGATGCAGTTCGCAAAGCAACCGAGCTCGCTACGCAGGGGCAAGCGGTTGTGCTCTCGCCAGCTTGCTCAAGCTACGATATGTACAAAAACTTTGGCGAGCGCGGCATGGCCTTTCGCGCCGCTGTCGACACGCTCAAAGCCTAGACTAGCGTAGACCGCCGAGCATAGACCTTGATGGGACTCGCTCGGCGCTCTAGCCAAGCTTCGCGTAGCAAGCCGCGGCCTGCTCGCCAAACTTCATCGCCTTTAGCTTGTCCTCATTGGTCATCTCTTTAATCTTGTCGCGCAGCCCCTTGGTCTCTTTCTTCACCTTCAGGGCGCATGCCTTGTCTTTGCAGCCGCAAACCTTGTCCTTGGCGGCCTCAACGTCGTCGAGAGTGCTGCTTCCGCAAGCCGCAGCCAGGGTGAACGCAAATCCAATGAAGAGTGTCTTGGCAATGCTCATGAATCCCAGATCGGTCATCTCGCAACCAAGTTGAGGCACGAGATACTTTGGCGCATCGAAGTCGGCAAAAAACTGGCCATATAGAAGCGGCGGGATAAACACTGGAGGGATATGGAGGGTCGTATCAAGAACGAGGTGCCTGTTGCGCCACTCGAATCTCGCCCGATGGATCTCTGGCTGCTCGCCGCCCTCCTCGGACTCTTGGTCATCGGATCGGTTGAGGTCTTCTCCTCGAGCGCGGTCTACGCTCTCAAAAAGCACGGCGACTCGTTTTTCTTTCTCAAGCGACAAATGGCGTGGCTTACCCTCGGCATGGGCGCGCTTATTTTGGGCAGTGTTGGCAACTACGGCTGGCTGCGGCGCTGGACCTACCCGCTACTGGCAATATCGCTCTGCATGCTGTGCGGCGTGCTCGTCTTTGGTGCAACGCTCAACGGCGCACGTCGCTGGTTTATGATTGGTCCGCTCTCGTTTCAACCGGTCGAGTTGGCAAAACTCTCACTCATTACCTATTTGGCCTACAGCCTTAGCAAGAAGGCCGACAAGGTAAAGACGTTTAGTGTGGGCTTTGTCCCGCACTTGCTGGTGTGCGTAATCATGATGGGGCTCTTGCTAAAGCAACCAGATCTGGGCTCGTCCATCATTCTGGCAGCAACAACACTAACCATGCTCTTTGTGGCGGGTACGAAAATCTCTTATCTCGCCCTCGCAGTTTTGGCTGCAGCGCCGCTAGCCTACGGCATGATCATCGGGACGCCATGGCGGCTCCAACGCTTTATGGCGTACTTCAATCCCGAAGCCTACAAGCAAGGCGTTGCCTACCAAGTGGTACAGGCACAAATCGGCATTGGCTCTGGTGGCACAACCGGCGCGGGCCTTGGCCTGGGTCGTCAGCAATTGGGCTACATGCCCGAAGGCCACTCCGACTTTATTATGTCGAGCATTGGCGAAGAGATGGGCTTTGTTGGCATTTGCCTGGTGCTCTTGCTCTTTGCGATCATCATCTGGCGCGGCATTCGCGCAGCCCTCGACGCACGCGATTCCTTTGGCTCCTACCTGGCCTTTGGCATCACCATGGCCTTCGCCTACCAAGCCCTTATCAACACAGGCGTAGTGCTTGGGATTTTGCCTGCCAAAGGTCTTACCCTGCCCTTTGTTAGCTATGGCGGAACCTCACTTATGGTCTCGATGTATCTCGCTGGGCTCTTGCTCAATATTGGCCAGTGCCGGCCTGCAAAGCGTCGCGAGCGAGAGCTTGTAAACTCGGTGGGCGGAACCCGACGCAAGAAGCGTGCAGTCCTGGTTGTGGAATGACGCGCCTTCTCATTGCCGGTGGCGGAACCGGCGGCCATCTCTTTCCCGGTGTTGCCGTCGCAGAAGAACTCTTAGCTCGAGACTCTGAAGCCCAGCTGCTCTTTGTGGGCACAGCCCGCGGAATTGAAGCGCGAGTGGTGCCCGAACTTGGTTGGGACATCGAACTCATCAAAGTGAGCGGGCTTAAAACCGTTGGCGCACTGGGAGCTGTGAGAGGCGCACTGCGAATTCCCGGCTCGCTCTTGCAGAGCCGCCGCGTCATCAAGAAGTTTAAGCCCGACGCTGTGATCGGTGTCGGCGGCTATGCCTCTGGCCCCGTTGTACTCACCGCAAGGCTCATGGGAATCAAGACCGCGATTCTCGAGCAAAACTCCATTCCCGGGCTTACAAACCGCATCCTGGGAAAGTTCGCACGCAAGATCTTTCTAAGTTTTGCGCACTCGGAGAGTTTCTTTAGCGCCAAGAAAAGCGTCTTAGTTGGCAACCCAATTCGAAAGCAGATTTTGGGCAGTCTGCAGAACCAAGCGAAGGCTCACAAAGGGCCGCTGCGGCTTTTCATTTTTGGCGGTTCGCAGGGAGCCAAGGCGGTAAACGAGATGTGCTGCCAAGCGGCAGTCATCTTGGCCAAGCAAGGGCTTGCGCCAAGCATCGTTCACCAAACAGGGACGGCGACCCTAGAGGCCACTCGTGCCATGTACAAAGAGGCAGGCATCGAAGCCGATTGCCGCGCCTTCATCACCGACATGGCAGAAGAATACCGAGCAGCCGACGTCATTGTCGCAAGATCGGGAGCTACCACCATTGCCGAGCTTGGCATCGTTGGCAAGCCAGCCATTCTCGTGCCCTATCCTTTTGCAGCCAACAATCACCAAGAGCTTAATGCCGATGAGATGGTCAAAGCTGGTGCGGCGCTAATGCTCAAGCAAGAGGGCGCTAAGGACGGCGAGCGCATGGCTGCGCTCGTTGGCGGCCTGATGCGCGACGAGACAAAGCGCAATGAGATGGCAGCGGCGATGCTCGGGTTAGCACGTCCCAACGCTGCTAGCGCAATCGTCGATTATATTGCGGGCGAAGAGACCGCGGCGAGCGAATAAGCGGCGGGCGAAGAGACCGTGGCGAGCGAATAAACGGCGGGCGAAGAGACCGCGGCGAGCGAATAAACGGCGGGCGAAGCAACCGCCCGGCCGCCTTCCACTTTCGCGCTACTTGAGCACCGCTGCGGCTGCGGCTTCGATCTGCGTATCAATTCCGTTTAAGAGATCTTCTGGAGTGAAGTCAACAACGGTTCCGATCGGTGCGCGTCCCTCAAGAACGTTGTTCTCCGAATCGAGACACTTCATTCCTGCGATGAACGAGCTGATGCCCAAGTGTACATCGGCAACCGGAGCAATCGATTTGTTCACGTAGGATGGACCTGTTGTGTAGCCATACGCTCCCGAGCCGCCATGCCCAAAGGTTGGAATGCCAAGCGCATCGGCTCGGTAGAGAAGCCAATCGGCAGCACTCACTGCAATGCCATCGGCAACAACCGCTTGGTTGCCATCAAAGGCGATGCTTGGCACTGGGCTATCTGCAAAGATTTGATACGGGAATGGGTATTGCGAAGCGGTCTCATCAAATGCCACTGGATCCGATGCCACGACGCGCCCGTAGCAATTTCCTAGATTGCCTTCAGTGGCCCCTAGAGTGCCCATAAGAGCCATTCCGTACTCGGGGGCGCCACCGCGGTTTCCGCGAATGTCCCAAACGAGACCCGTGATACCGGTGTACTGTTCGAGGTCATCGTTAATGAGCGTAATCGCATCGGCAACCCACTGTCTGTACGAGGCGAGCGTGAGTTGTGCAGGAAATGGGTGGTCGGCGTGATTTCCCAAAGTCGGCAAAACTGCCACGACAACACCATCCTCGCGTTGGCTCGTTGTGAAGAACGAGGTGCGTGATGCTCGTCGAAACGGGTCGGAGCATCCAATGCTTGCCTTCGCCCGCGCTGGGACCGCAATCGTCTCGATCGTTCCATTCACTCGTTGGACTTCAAGCGAATCCCCTTCGTCGACAAGGGCAAAGATGTTGGTTGCAGAGAAGTCTGCCTGCGAAGAAGCCGAAGGTTGGCTGGCTGCGCAAAGAGGCTCTTCACCAATGCGAGATAGAAAATTTGGAGCAGACCAAGTCTCGCCGTCTTTAACGGCACCAATCACTTTGTCTCCAGGGTTAAGACCAAGCACATTGCCATCTGGAGCAAAGGTGAGAATTGACGCATCACCTGCAGAGCGTGCGCAGACGCCGTACCATGAGCTATTGCCCAACGATGCGAGTCCTTCTCGGTCGAAGCAGTCTGCATAGTCTAGCGATCCAAATCCAATGGCTCCGTGCCCTTGGGGGACGGCTTTAAAGATGGCGAAAACCGCTTTGCTTAGGGTGTAGTCGGATTCATCGCCTGCAAAGATTGTGGCGATGGCATCGGCTTTAAGTTGCTCAAAGTCGACAGTGCCGACGTAGCCGTGAAAGTCGCGCAAATCATCTGCGTAGCGCCGAACAGCAGTTGCCTGCTGCTGCAGGACAGCGGAGACATCCACGCATGCATCTTCAGAACATATCTGATCTTCGCTGCAAGATTCTGCAGTTCCAAATACCAACGCCCCGTCAATATCCTCGCACGATTGCAGTCCGTCAGCATCGCAACGCGTCTCGCCGGCGGTGCACTCGTCGACCGAGGCGGCGTCTGCGGAAGATCCAGCATCGGGATCGGCCTTAGGGTCGTCACCGCAAGCCCAAAGGCCGAGGCTAAGAATAGATAGTAGAAGGGGGAATCTTAGTTTGTTCATATCGTTGGGTACTCGATAGCCTTATCGATCATCGACGAGGACGCGCGACCTTGGGGAGGTCGCAAAAGAATGCGGTCTTCCGTAGCCGCTGCAAAGCCCACGACGGCCATTGAACACGTCATTGCATTTGCACTAGCAAGTACCCAATACCTGGCAATGAAGTCCTTACGAAGGTTTTGGTACAGCATTTTTCCAAAAGAAAACTAGCGAACGACCACAGCTCCGAATTTGCATTCGCATATTTTGGTGTGAGTAATTCGATTTCTTCCACACAAGACTTCGATTTCGAAAATCCTTCTGCGTATGCGTAGTTCTGGTACGTAGCTCACACTCGCTTTGGAATCACGAGTCTTGCTTCACGCATCGTAGCGACACGAAACGAACGCTTCGATCGTGCGCATGACATCGTCATGCACGTGAACACAAACCGACAGCGAGTTCGTGTGACTAAATAATGCGCAGGCGCTTGCGAATCTGCGCCTTCGAAAGCGCAGAGAGGTCATCGCGATTTAGTAGTACCAACTCATCGACGGGCATGCCTAAGAGTTCTTCGCCCTGCACGTTGAGTTCAAGTGGCTCGTGCACAAGTTCAAAACGGCCGTAGTCAAACGGTTTGCCAGGCGCAGCTTCGACTTTGCGAATGCTTTCTCGAATGCCTTCTTTGGCCAGTTCAAGCTGCCTGTGTACGCAGTACGGGTTGTTTCCAGGGCGTCCGAGAATGGCGTGTGATGTCCAAGTGCAGCCAGCCAAGCACTCTTCAGCGTAGTAGCAAGTGGCGCAGTAGCCCCAAAGGTCGTCTTTTGTGCGGCGGCTAAGCTTGCCAAGTTCACCGCCATCTTCCGAAAGCGTCTCGAGTTTGGATTCGCCCAAATTGCCAACCGTGTAGTCGGCGGTGGGAAGTGAAGGGCACGCTTTAAGGCCGCCATCAGCTTCGACACCCAGCGTTGTGCGCCCTGCCCCGCAGCCTCCAAAGTGCGAGCCATTGCGAAGCTCGGCCGAGTACGGGCCAAAATAGCCCACGTTATTTGCGGGAAAGAGACGAACGCCTGCGGGATCAAGGTGATTTCGCTTGAGCCAAACAAGGAGCGGAAAGAGCTCGAGCAAATCGTAGGGCTGTAAGATAAGTTCTGGTCTATCGGCGGCGCGACCAAGCGGCACGGTGACTGCGATTTGCCAAGCCTTAGACCCCATTGCCACGATTCGATCGGCCAACGCGGGAAGCTCCGGTAGCGAGAGACGATTGATCTGCGAGTTTGTCGTAAGGCGAATTGGCGTTTTTTTGATGCGCGCTGCGGCCCCTAAGAGCGCTTCAAAGCTGCCGGGACCGCGCAACATATCGTGGGTGTGTTGCAGGCCATCGATGGAAATTCCAATGGTGTGAACCCCAGCGGCAACGGCTTTGTCCACTCGGTCTTGGTTTAGGTTACGAGCTCCGGTGGTGATTCCACAGCGCATACCGGCCTCGGAGATGGCACCTGCAATGATGTGCCAATCATCGCGGAGATAAGCCTCTCCGCCAATTAGCGTGATTTCGCGAATGCCCGCCTCGGCAAACTGCGCCACCAGTTCTAAGCATTTTTCTGTAGACAGCTCACCCTCGCGCGCCTTGCCTGCGCGAGAGCCACAGTGTTTGCACCCCAGATCGCACGCAAGCGTGAGTTCCCATACGAGATAGGTTGGCGTGGATGCCTCGTCGCGCCGGGCTCGGCCCCTAGAAGGCTTCACTCTGGAGCAATACCGTAAATGGTAATGTCGGCGTCAGCGCCACGCATGCCGTCTTCATCCGGGGTGGCATCGGCGGCAATTCCATACACAGGAGCTGCATCGACGCTGGCATCGAGCGCGGGCTTTACTTCCTCGTCCGAGCAGCCAGGCATCGCTGCCATTGCTGCGGCAAGCATGACGCCAGGAATCGGATTGCGCCGGCTGGCGGTGCTAGCGGTTGGACAAAAGGGACACGAGCCCTCGTCAATGCTCTCCGCCTTTACAAAGGTGTCACAACTGGGACAGCGAGTTAAAGATGCCACAAACGCAAAGTTATCACGGAAGCTTCGCCTCGCGTGTACGGATCTCAGTCGGGCCAGCCAGCGAACTAGCTAGTCGTCGCTGTCTGGAGCAATGCCATAGATATTTAAACTCGCGTCTACGGCGGACATTGCATCGTCTACCGGACCAGCATCAAAGGCCACGCCGTAGACCGCACCATCTGGAAACGCACTGGCATCAGGTTTCGGCTTTGCATCATCATCCGAGCAGCCTGGCATCGCTGCAATCGCTGCGGCTAGCACCATTCCCGGAATCGGATTGCGCCGACTCGCCAAACTGGCTGCCGGACAAAAGGGACAAGCCCCCTCTTCAACGCTTTCCAGCTTTACAAAAGTGTCACAACCAGGACAGCGAGTTAGAGATGCCACAAACGCAAAGCTATCACGACTCTCCGCCGTGCTGAGAGTTTCTCTCACTCACGGATTTCCGTGGGGTCACGCTCTAGGGTGCTAACTCATCGTCTTGCATAGTGTTTTCGGCATACTTCGCGTTTTGCTCCTGAGCGCGGCTTCCATCGGGGCGCGTGGGCCTGTGCACGCTGCTTTTGGGCTCCATCAGCAAAGCCTGATCAATAAAGCGTTGCTCTGCATAAACGCTGGCAGACCTCCCAAGCAGGTAGTTCGCGAAGACCTTCCGATACTCAGAAGTTCGCTCGCTCATTGTCGCTCCAAGACCGAGATACCAACTGTCGTAGGTGATGAGTTCTCGCATCGTGTAGCGCTGTGCTCCGCCGCAATGCAGGGCCTGGCTCGACCATCGATACTCATGCGAGTTGGGCATGTTTGCGGCGTGCGGATTTGCATTGATGTAGAGCACACAAAAGGCGAGGTGCCGATCGCTCTCCACAGGCTCGCTTTCAAAGCGCTGCTCGAAGAGCTTCCCGGTGGCTTGGTACTTCAGATTTCGATACTGCGAATATCGTTGATTTACTCGCTGCATCATCTTTGAAGCGGCAGCAACCGTGGACGGCGTCATCAAGAGATGCACGTGATTGCTCATCAAGCACAGAGCGTGCAACGGGCACTCATAGTCCGAACTCGCATGCTGCAAAAGTCGCAAGTACCGCAGGTAGTCCACTGGATACGAGAAGAGTCGCCGCCGGTTGTTGCCCCGACTTACGATGTGGTTGGGTTGCCCCGGTACAAGCCGTTGTTCACGTGTCTTCCTCACGCGCAACTTGTCGGCAAAAATCACTCGGTGTTGCGCAAAAACGCGACTTTGCCTGAATTCCCTTGCAACTACAGTAGGTTACGACCCAGGAGAGTGACCCCATGAAAAAAGGCCTCGCCGAGTGGGGCGAGGCCTCGCGGCTGGGAGGCCTTGGCGCGGCTGGCGCGCGGCTGGCGCCGGGCGGCTAGAGGGCGTTGGCGAACTCGCTGATGAGCTTGTCGATGCCGGCGGGGTTTTGTCCGCCGCCCTGAGCGAGGTGCGGTTTTCCGCCACCGCGGCCGTCGATAAGCGGGGCGACTTTCTTGAAGATGGCGCCAGCGTTTAGCTCTTTGGTGAGCGGCTTTGCCACGGCGATGACCATGCGAACTTTGCCTTCGTCTTCGCCGAGTAGGGCGGCGACGCCAGCAATTTTGTCGGCGATGCGAAGCGCTTCTTCGCGCATGTCGGCAGCGTCTCCGCCATCGAGGCGAGCGACGACATACTTGGTTCCGGACTCCGAGGTCTTTGCCTGGCCGCTGAGGTCGGCGGCAGCCGCAGCCTTCTTCGGCTTTGCCTTCTTGGCGGTTAGCGCTTCGATGCGCTCGGGAATGTCGGCGATCTTGGTCTTTAGCGTTAGCGCGATCGAGGCCAGCATCTGGCCCTGCTCCATGGTGTATTCCATAGCCCCGCGACCACTTACGGCAACGATTCGACGAACGCCACTTGCAACACTTCCTTCGGAGACAATGCGGAAGCTGCCAATATCGCCAGTGCGCTTAACGTGGGTGCCGCCGCAAAGTTCGGTCGAGACATCGCCAAACTTCACCATGCGAACAAGCTCGCCGTAAGTCTCACCAAAGAAGGCCAGAGCTCCGCGGCTCACCGCATCGTCGTAGCTTGTCTCAAGAGTGAGACGCTCGACGTTTTGGCGAATGTGCAAGTTCACGCGACGTTCAATCTCTGCGAGTTCTTCTGTAGAGACGCGCTGTGGATGATCAAAGTCAAAGCGCAGTCGCTCGGCATCCACTTGCGAGCCGGCTTGCTTGACGTGCTCGCCCAGAACATCGCGCAAGACCGCGTGCATGATGTGGGTTGCACTGTGATTGTTCATCGAGTCGCGACGAGTGCTCTCGTCAACGCTAAGAGTAACCTTCTCGCCTTTAGCGATGCTGCCACTCACAACTTTGCAGCGGTGCACGCGAAAGCGACCGACAACCTTTATGCAGTCAAGAACCTCAAGCTGCCCGGAAGGTGCCTTAATGCTGCCCTGGTCGCCCGCTTGTCCACCACTCTCGGCGTAGAACGGAGTGCTATCGACAATCACTTCGACAAAGTCGCCCTTAGAGGCCTTCGCAGCAATCTCGCCTTTGACGAGAAGCACTTGCACAAGACCTTGGCCTTCCATGCCGCCCTCGTATCCGACAAACTCTGAGTCGGCAGCATCGTCATCGAGGTTGCGATACGGCGCATCGTCTTGCGGCCACGGGCTCTCTTTGCCAGCCTTCTTCGCGGTGCCTTTAGAAATCTTCTGATGCTCGGCAAAGGCTGCGTCGTATCCAGCCGCATTCGTTCCGCCGCCCTTCTCTTCTACGACATCGCGAATGATGTCGAACGGAAGGCCGTAGCTCTGAAAGAGATCAAAGGCGTCTTGCCCACTAATCTGTGGTTTCTCGCCCGTGCAAAATCCTTCTAGCTTGTCGAGGCCGCGGCTCAGCGTGCGCTCAAACTCGACCCGCTCGGTATTAAACGATTTGAGGATGGTCTTTCGATTCTCGCCTAGGTGCGCGTAGAACGGCTCCATCTGGTCGATCATGCCGTGAATCAAACCGTCGTAATCAAACTTGGGAAGCCCAGCGCGAGTCGTCACCGCAATGCACTTGCGCAGCAAGCGACGCGGAATGTAGTTGCGACCATCGTTGCCAGGCTTCACGCCCTCGGCAAGGATGAAGGTTGCAGCGCGAAGGTGGTCGGTAATCATGCGGCAGTCGCGAACCGTGCCAGCGGTGCCCAAACGCTCGGCAATGGCGTCCATGTGCGGCTTCATTAGATCGGTCTCGTAAACCGTATCAAGGCCGTTCAAGATCATCGTCATGCGCTCGAGCCCCGAGCCGGTGTCTACCGAGTTAAACGGCAGTGGATCGAGCGTGCCATTTGCGCGCTTGTCGTACTGCATAAAGACGCCAGCGTTCCAAATCTCAATGTAGCGGCTGCTCGAATCAAACTCGCCACCCGGCACGTAGGCTGGGCCATAGGCGTCGCCGGTGTCATAGAAAACTTCTGTACACGGGCCACAGGGGCCACTCTCGCCGGCAGGGCCCCAGAAATTGTCTTGCCCCAAAAACACGACGCGTTCTTCGGGAAATCCAAGAGCGCGCCACGCATCATAACTTTCCTGATCGCGCGGAATGCCTTGCGACTCATCGCCGCCGTAGCAGGTCACAAAGAGCTTGCTCTGATCAAAGCCGTAGCCGTTCACGAGCAAGTCGATACTAAGTTTGCAGGCCTTCTCTTTAAAGTAGTCGCCGATCGACCACTGGCCCATCATTTCGAAAAGCGTTAGGTGGTGACGATCGCCAACATCATCGATGTCGCGCGTTCGAATGCACGTCTGCACGTTGACGAGTGTCTTCTGTGGAGGCTTTGCAGCTGCAGTGAAGTAGTCCTTCAGCGGCGCCATGCCCGAGTTTATGTAGAGCAGTGTTGGGTCATTTTTGGGAACCAACCCCGCTGAGGGGATGCGCAAGTGAGCATTTTTTTCGAAAAAGCTCAGAAAGAGTTCGCGGACTTCACTACTATTCCAGGTTTTGTTGGCCATCGCTTCAGATCTCGTTTGAGAGTTGGCCGGAGTTATACAGGCGACGCCCCCAAGCCCCAAACTTGTCATCAAATGCTGACAATCTATGAGATCTCGGAGGCTTGGAGCTTGACGCGCGCCGTCGTTGAGCGAGATTCATGAGAGGGTCTGCCAGGCGACGCAGCGCGGCACAACCTCCCGAAGCTAAAGGTGAATTCGGCTCTAGGCCTTAGCTGTGGATCCTAGTTGACACTCGCCACCACGGGCCTGTATTCGATGGTTTCATAGCTCCACGAACCCCAAGCGGAAGGCCAGCCATGTCAGCGGTAAAAGTTGCAGAGGTAGAAGTAGACGACGATTTGCGAAGAGTTATTGATGACAACGGCAAAGTCATCAGTGGCGCCATCGTACCGAAGGTAAGCGACGAAGAGTTGCACCGTCTGTTCGACACCATGCTTATGGTGCGCATTGTCGACGAGCGCATGATGCGAATTCAGCGTCAAGGCAAGCTCGGTTTCTACATGAAGTCACTTGGTGAAGAGGCAACACACCTCTCAGTGTTTCCCCTGCGCGAAGACGATTGGGTCTACCCAAGTTACCGCGAGCAAGGCGCTTGGTTTTGGCGTGGATTAACGATTGAGCAATTCCTCAATCAGCTTTTTGGAAACAAGAACGACCCAACAAAGGGTCGCCAAATGCCCGTACACCACTCGGCAAACTGGCTTAACTGCGTTTCCATCTCATCGCCTGTAGGCACGCAAATTCCGCAAGCTGTGGGAACTGCCATGGGCATGAAGGCAAGCGGAACCGACTCGGTAGCCATGACGTTCTTCGGCGAAGGCACCTCATCAACCGGCGAGTTTCACGTCGGCATGAACTTCGCTGGCGTTAGCAAAGCACCGTGTGTTTTTGTGATTCGCAACAACGGTTGGGCCATCTCAACAGGCACCGAGAAGCAGTGCGCAGCTAAGAGTTTTGCTTGCAAGGCTGCCGGCTACGGAATGCCTGGCGTTCGCGTCGATGGCAACGACATCCTCGCTGTCATCCAGGTCGCAAACGAAGCTGTGGAGCGCGCCCGCCGAGGCGACGGTCCAACGCTTATCGAGTGTGTCACCTACCGCGTCGAAGGACACTCGTCATCGGATGATCCAAGTGTCTACCGCAACCCGGCCGAGCCCGAAGCCTGGGGCCCACGCGATCCTCTCAACCGCTTGCGCGGCTACCTAAAGACAAAGCGTCTTTGGACTGAGGGCATGGAGAAAGACATCTCCGATCGCTACAACGACGAGATTTCTAAGTACCTCGTATCCGCCGAGGAGCTTGGTGCACCGGATGTTGAGACGCTCTTTGATGACGTCTACCAAGAGCTTCCGTGGCACTTGAAAGAGCAGAAAGAGTACCTACTCTCGCAAGCTCGTACGAAGAACCCCCATCTTCATAACTAAGCTCTATCCAAGCTCTCACAACTAAGCTCGACACGTCGTCCTGGCGATTTCGCAGCTCACACCAAGTAGATTCGGACCAAGCACTATGCCGACCATGAACATTATCCAAGCCGTCAACAATGCCCTGCGCATTCAGATGGCAGCTGACCCCAAGGCCATCATCCTCGGAGAAGATGTTGGCAAATTCGGTGGCGTCTTCCGCGCCACAAGCGGCCTCTACGATGAATTCGGAGAAGAGCGCGTCATCGATACTCCACTCGCAGAAGCGGGCATCATCGGTGCGGCAATCGGCATGGCCGTCTACGGCATGCGTCCAATTCCCGAGATTCAGTTTAGTGACTTTATCTTTCCGGCCTTCGATCAGATCGTCAACGAGCTTGCGAAATTCCGCTACCGCTCGGGCGGTCAGTACCCGTGCCCAGTGGTAATTCGAACGCCTGTTGGCGGTGGTATTCGCGGTGGTCACTACCACTCGCAATCCCCCGAAGCGCTCTTCATTCACACTCCTGGCATCAAGGTGGTCATTCCATCGAACCCGTACGACGCCAAGGGTCTGCTTCTCAGCTGCTTGCGCCAAGACGATCCAGTGCTCTTCATGGAGCCAAAGAAAATCTACCGCGCCTCTCGTGGCGAAGTGCCCGAAGAGGACTACACAGTGGAGCTTGGCAAAGCCAGCGTGGTTCGCGAAGGCAACCAAGTCACACTCATCGCGTACGGCGCGATGGTCGATATTATTAAGGAAGCTGCCGACAAGGCTGCCGAGATTGGCATCTCTTGCGAGGTCATCGACCTTCGCACTCTTATGCCATTCGACATTGAGACAATTACCGAGTCGGTCACCAAGAACGGCCGCGCGGTAATGGTGCACGAAGCACCGCAAACATGCGGCTTTGGCGCCGAGATTTGCAGCTCACTTTACGAGCGATGCATGCAACATCTCGAGGCTCCAATTCAGCGTGTCTGTGGCTTTGATACACCTTTCCCTTACAGCCTCGAGCACGAGTATCTGCCAAATGCAGATCGCGTTCTTGGTGCAATTCGCAAAACGTTGGAGTGGTAGACATGTCGTTCAAGTTTCATCTTCCCGACCTGGCCGAGGGCATGACCGAAGCCGAAGTTGTTGATTGGAAAGTCGCTGTTGGCGACACCGTCACACTCGACCAACCCATCGTCGAAGTCATGAGTGACAAGGCAACGGTGGAGATTCCGTGCCCACGCGCAGGCACCGTTGCTGAGCTTAAGTACGGACCTGGCGATATGTGCGCGGTTGGCGAAGTGCTCTTCGTGATTGCAGAAGCAGGCGCATCGGCAGTACCGGTTCCAGCAAATGATGCTGCCGCCGAGTTTGACGAGACGGCCATTGGCGCAACCACAACGGTCTTTAAGGCAGTGGAGGTGGCAAATGCTATCGCCTCGATGCCATCGAAGAATAAGCCTGTCGTCATTGACGCAACCGCCGACCGAGGCCGAGTGCTTTCCACTCCAGCCACACGAAGGCAAGCGCGCCAAATGGGTATCGACATTAGCCACGTGCCAGGAACTGGGCGCAACGGCCGAGTCACAAGCGACGATCTTACGAGCTTTCAAAATGGCGCGTCTGCAGCTCCTGCTGCGGCGGCTCCTGCGCGAGCGCCCATGGCAATCGCGAATGGCGGCGACGAAGAGCGCATCCCGTTTCGAGGAATGCGCAAGCGCATCGCCGACAACATGGCTCGCTCGGCATTTACCGCTGCGCACTTCACCTACGTTGAAGAGGTCGATACAAACGACCTTGTCGAAGTTCGCAATCGAGCAAAGGCTCGAGGCGAAGAGCGCGGCGTACGGCTCACCTACCTGCCCTTCATCATCAAAGCAGTTGTTGCCGGCCTTAAAAAGCACCCAAGCCTCAACTCCTCGCTTGACGAGAGCACCAACGAAATTGTTCGTAAGAACTATTATCACATTGGTGTGGCAACCCAAGGCCCACAGGGTCTTGCGGTCACTGTCGTGCGCAATGCAGACAAACTCTCAATCTTTGAGATTGCAGAAGAAGTCGCAAGGCTTGCGAAAGCTGTGCAAGAGGGAACCGCAACGCGCGAAGACCTCAGTGGCTCGACCTTCACCATCTCGTCTCTTGGAAAGCTTGGCGGCCTGATGGCAACACCGATTATCAACTTCCCCGAGGTTGGCATTCTCGGTGTGCACAAAATGGAGCAGCGCCCCGCCGTCGTAAATGGCGAGATCGCAATCCGTTGGAAAATGAACCTGGCAATCTCCCTCGACCATCGCCTCGTCGATGGCTACGACGGAGCAATCTTCGTGCAAGACGTCAAAGCGCTGCTCGAAGACCCAACCATGATGTTCATGGAGATGGTCTAACCCAATGGCTGAGGGACAAAGCGAGAAATCACCGGTAGGGACTCAAGAGAACAAGATGCCTCCAGCTCTCCCCACAGGCCCTGCGTTTTCCTATTTTGAATTGGACGAAGAAGCCAAAGCGTTTGGCCTCTTTCAAATTCTCGATGAAGACGGAGCCTTTGATCCGGCAAACACGGCACGCTTTGACAAGACCCTCAGCATTGACCTGTACCGAGGCATGCTTTGGACGCGGCTCATGGACAAGCAGTTCATGGCATTGCAGCGTCAGGGCACCATCGGCTTTTACGCCGAGACCCTTGGGCAGGAAGCCGCAGGAATTGGTTCTGCGGCCGCTTTAGAGCCACAAGACTGGCTGGTTCCGGCACTTCGCGAACACGGCGCAGGCCTGTACCGCGGCATGAAGTTCGAGTCGTTTGTCGCTCAGCTTTTTGGCAACGCAGAAGACGTTACCCAGGGCCGGCAGATGCCGCTCCACCCATCCGATCCGGCGACGCACTACGTCAACATGTCCTCGTGCATTGCCACGCAAATTCCGCACGCGGTTGGCATCGCGATGGGAATCCAAGCGATTGGCGATGGTACCGAAGTGTGCATGGGCTACATGGGTGATGGCGCAACAAGCGAAGGCGAGTTTCACGTCTCGCTAAACTTCGCCGGCGTACGAAAATCTCCGGTGGTCTTTATCTGCCAAAACAACCAGTGGGCGATCTCAACTCCTGGTGCGGGCCAAACAGCTTCCGAGACGATTGCGATCAAGGGCCTTGGCTACGGCATCGAATCGCTTAGAGCCGATGGCAACGACATTCTCGCCGTCTACGAAGTGAGCAAATATGCCGTCGACAAAGCGCGCCGCGGCGGTGGCCCAACCTTCATCGAACTTCTCACCTACCGAGTGAGTGCTCACACCTCCTCAGATGATCCGTCTCGATACCGCGACGAGAACGTCACCGAGGTTTGGCGACACCAACGCGATCCACTGGTGCGTATGCGCCTCTTCCTAGAGAAGAATGGCTGGATGACCGAAGCCGAGCACGAGGCGATGGTCGCGCAAATCGAGACCACGGTTCGCGAAACGGCGGCTCGCCAGCGCGACGTCGATATGCCTCCATTGCGAAGCATGATTGAAGACGTTTTCAAGACCACTTGGTGGCGACTGGAAGAGCAGCTTTCTGCCCTTGAAGAGTCGCTCGCGGACAAGAGCTAACCCTCTGGCGCAGCTCCAACTGCGCTGATGGCAGCAAACAATGAATCCGGTGGACATCTGGTGCCGAGCGACCTTGGCATTGGATTTCTAAAGGCTGTTATAAGGACGTAGAACGATGAGCAAAGAACGCACAGCAGACGCAGTGGTGATTGGTAGTGGCCCTGGGGGATACCCATGCGGCATCCGTCTAGGCCAGCTTGGCATCAAGACGATTGTTGTCGAAAAGGCAGAGCCCGGTGGCGTTTGTCTAAACGTCGGCTGCATTCCTTCAAAGGCACTCATTCACGGAGCCAAGACCTTTGAGAAGATGGGCAAGTCGGAGGACATCGGCATCAAAGTAAGCGGCGCTGTTAGCGTTGATATGCCTGCGATGCAGCGCTGGAAAGGTGGCATCGTTAAGAAGCTAACCGGCGGCGTTCAGCAACTCATCAAAGCCAACGGCAGCGAGATTGTCTACGGCACAGCTCGCATCGGAAAGCGCGCTGGCGGTGGTCATCAAGTGATCGTCTCTGGCAAAGACGGCGACACCACAATCATTGCGAAGAACGTTGTGATCGCAACCGGCTCGCGCCCGATCGTGATTCCCGGGTTCACCCCCGACGAAGAATTCGTTATCGACTCGACAGGAGCGCTCGCTCTTGAAGACGTGCCAAAGCGCATGGTCGTTATTGGCGGCGGCTACATTGGCCTCGAGCTTGGAACCGTTTTCGCCAAGCTCGGTTGCAAAGTAACTGTTGTCGAAGCAATGCCTTCGCTGCTTGCCGGCATGGAAGCCGACTGCGTTCGCGTGGTTGCTACCAAGCTTCGCAAGATGGGCGTCGAAGTCCTTCTTAACGCCAAGGCCAAAGGCTGGGAGAAGAAGGGCAAGAAAGCCGTTCTTACGGTCGAGACCAAAGAGGGCGAAGTTAAAATCGACACCGATAAGATCTTGGTGAGCGTTGGCCGCCGGCCAAACTCAGAAGAACTCGGGCTTGATGTCGCTGGGGTAAACACCGATGACCGCGGCTTTATCAAAATCGATAATCAGCTTAAAACCAACGTTCCTGGCATCTACGCCATTGGTGACGTGGTTGGCGGCATGATGCTTGCGCACAAGGCAACAAAAGAAGCCGAAGTGGTTGCAGAGATTATTGCTGGCCACAACGCTGCCATGGACGTTCGAACGATTCCGGCTGTGGTCTTTACAGATCCAGAGATTTCGTCGACGGGCCTTACCGAGCTCGAAGCTACCGAGGCAGGTCACAAGCTTAAGGTTGGCAAGTTCCCATTCGCGGCTCTTGGTCGCGCAATGAGCGTCAACGACACCGATGGCTTTTGCAAGATGGTTGCAGACGCCGATAGTGGCGAAGTGCTTGGCATCCACATTGTGGGCAACGGCGCATCCGATCTAATCGCCGAAGGCGCACTGGCGATTGAGATGGGCGCTGTGCTTCACGATCTTGCACTCACCATTCACCCGCACCCAACGCTAAGCGAAGTGATGATGGAAGCCGCTGCCGCCACCTTGGGCGAAGCGATTCACATCGTTAACCGAAAGTAGCCGATGAAGCCTGTCGAACTTGTTGACTGGGGTGTTCTTGACTACGAAGAATCCCTAGCTCGTCAGCGAGACCTCGTTCGCAAGCGACAAGACGATGAGTGTGGGGACATGCTCATCGCGGTCGAACATCCGCACGTCTTCACGATTGGACGTCGGCGGGAAGCTCTGGGAAATGTTCTGGCTGCCGGCGATGTTCCGGTCATCGAAATCGAGCGCGGTGGCGACGTCACCTACCACGGCCCCGGCCAGCTGGTGATGTACGCGATCTGCAAGCTGGACGAAGACGAGCAGGACCTGCACGTCTTTCTGCGCAACCTCGAGCAGGGCATCATCAACGCCCTCGCCCACTACGGTCTGGAAGCGGGTCGCGAAGAAGGCAAAACCGGCGTCTGGCTCGGCGGCCGCAAACTCGCCTCCATGGGCATTGCCTGCCGCCAGTGGGTCACGTTCCACGGCCTTGGCCTAAACGTAAACACCGACCTAAGCTACTTTGGCCGCATCAATCCCTGCGGCTTTGACTCCTCGGTAATGAGCAGCGTCGAAGTTGAAACCGGCAGCAAAGTCGCGATGCCCGAGATGCAAACGCACCTCGCAAGCGCCGTAGCCGCGGCCCTCGGGCGAACGCCCAGCGCCTAGCAACGCGCCAAGTCGAAATCCCGCGAGCCTCGCACTCCAAAGATTCGGCGAGGGAACAAATCACTGTTTAGACAACAGTATTTCCATCGTGCGTTTCCACCGGTTCGGGGGCAGGTCCAACCCTCTTTTTCTGTGTCCAAAGAAACGGGGAAGCTTACTGAGTTCGCCGCTTCCATGAGCGGTATAGGCATCGCGGGCAGGTGACTCCATCCACAGTAAAGTCGTTTCCCGAAACTCCTTTGTGAACTGGGTCCGAAACCATCTCGACTCGCTCTCCGATAGATAAGCATAGGTGACAAAGGACGCCTGCCGGCGTCTCATGGACCAGTGGCGGAAAGCTCCGATTGTGATCGCTTACTGTTGGCATGCCCTCGGCAGGCGTCTGAAAAGCCGTTTCGAATCTAGCCAACAAGTCCTGTGCCTGCGCATCGCTCGCTTCCTGCACGCTGGTCATTCGCAACTCGAGTTCAACTAGCTTGCTGGCAAGCGGAGAGTAGGTCGTTGTCTCTCCGCGTTCGGCCTCTTTTAGCCTGCCTTCAAGTTGAGCGATTCGAGCGTGCGCTGCCTCCAAGTCGTCTCGGTACCCCACCGCAGGAAACTAACAGAGACTCGAGTGAAGCCTGTCGGCACAAATCACCAATTCCATGTTTTGACCCGCATGCCTTTTCGGCGAGTCCGCACGGGCGAATCGGCATTCCTCCATCCTCGCGCTGAATCCTCGCCTTGAATATGGCAGAGCCTGCATTCCGCACTCGCGTCCTACTCAGCTCACAGCGCAGGCTAGAGAAACACCGATTGCCGCCGCAAACACCAAACACCAAACACGCCCTGAACAAACGAGGGCAAACAAAATCGCAAACGCAAAAGCCGCGGGGCAAGGGTGGGGTCCTTGTGCGGCGAGATTGCACAGCCGAAACAAGCGCAACGCAAACGCCACCACCAAGCGCTCCACGCAAACAGCAACGTCGGCGAGCACCGACCGCAGCCGATCAAGGGCCCCACCCGTTAGCCCAGGCTGTGGCAACGTGAAACCGAACCAAGCACCGCAAACCAGCCAAGCGAACGCAACGTGAAACCGAACCAAGCGCCGCAAACCAGCCAAGCTGCGGCACCACACCATAGTCGTCGCGCCGAAGCTGCTATCATTCATGGACGCATGGCGATTCGGGAGGACACCAAAACCGGCTACGAGTTCGTAACCCAAGACGACCCTCCCGACACAGACGGCAACGACAAAGAAGACAAAGCGCCCGCCAAGCCAACCAAGCTCGCCGCCAAACCAACCAAGCTCGCCGCCAAACCAACCAAGCTCGCTGCCAAACCAATCAAAGACCCCAAAGCCTTGACGCAAGAAACTGATCCTGTCCTCGGAACCTTGGTTGGAGGGCGCTATCGCATCGCCCGGTTGCTAGGCAAAGGCAATATGTCTCGCGTCTACGTTGCCGAGCAAACCTCGATGCAACGCAACGTGGCAGTAAAACTCTTACAACCAGAACTTGTCGTAGACGAAACCGCCGAGGGTCGCTTTCGCCAAGAAGTCGACGCGGTCTCAAGGCTGCACTCGCCGCACACCATTCGCTTCTACGATGCGGGCCAAACTCCCGATGGTGTGCCCTACATCGTCATGGAACTTCTGGCCGGGCAAACGCTTCGAGAGCGACTTGATGACGCCATTGTCTTGCCTCCGTTCGAAGTAGTCTCGATCGCAAATCAAATTGCCTGCTCGCTTCACGAGGCGCACGAAGCCGGCGTTTTGCATCGCGACCTAAAGCCCGAGAACGTGCACTTCTGCCACGTGCCAACACCACTGCAGCCGTTTCTTAAACTGCTCGACTTTGGGCTCGCAAAACTCTTGGACGAGCGCGGGCCAGACGATCCAACGCTCACCGGTAAACGCCAAACCGTTGGAACGCCGGCCTACATGGCACCCGAGATGATTGTCGAAGAGCGCCCAGTCGACCATCGCAGCGACATCTACGCCCTTGGCCTTATGTGCTTCGAAATGCTTACTGGCTCGCGTCCATTCCAAGAGGAAAACTCGATGAAGATGGCGCTCGCCCATGTGCGCTCGCCCATTCCCTCGGCAAAAGAGCGCAATCCAAACTTGCCCGATGGCATCGACGAATTTTTTGCGGCTGCCATGGCCAAGAACCCGGAATACCGTCCACAGCATGCTCTCGACCTTGCACAACTCTTGAGTAACTGCTTTTGCCAGCCGCTGGCCGGTTCTCCGTAGCAGCACCAACGCGACAATATGCCCCGCGGCTCGCCAAGCAATCTCCCTCGATCCCACAGCGCTTCGTGGTATGCAGCCTTCAATGCCGGCACCACAAATCTCACCCGCTGTACAGCTCAAACGAGCTCGTCGCCTTGCCATGGGTGGCACATTTCTGTGCGCCGTCGCCCTCGCTGTGCAGCTTGGGCAACAGGGAGATCTTGCGGACGATAACTTGCTGCTCACAGGCCCGGTGGTCTTTCTTGGAGCGATGCTAAGCGGATGGGTCTTGCGCCCAAGCGCGGCAATCTCGATGGCTCTGGCCGCCACCGCTGGCATTTGCACGTTGGGCATTGCGCAAACCGGCTCGGCCTACAGCGATGAAATGCTGCTCTTCGCGATTCCATTCTCGGCGATGGCTGCAATCGTGACCGGTCATTGCAGACGATGGTCCGGGCGCACAGCGATCATCATGTCGGTTATCTTGGTGGCGTTTGCAATCGGCATCGGCATGACCGAGATGCCTGTGCCCTTCGCGGTAATTCACCTAGCAGCGATTGTCTCGCTGCCCAACATTCCGCTGCCGTCCGAACGGCTACCCCGTACGAACTGAGAAGTCGCGAGCGGCTACCCCGTACGAACTGAGAAGTCGCGAACGGCTACGACCGTGTTGGTCGCCGGGTCGACAAGAAAGCTGCGTCCACTTCCGACGCGGCCATCAAAAGCCTGCAGGAACCACACATCTAGCGTCCACTCATTGTGCTCGGATTCGCAGGGAGGCGTCCAAGAGACCGCTTCTAGGTCACCAAGGTGTGCTGGCCGGTCTTTGCTCTCTTTTTGCAAAGCAATAAATTCTTCCGACTCGCGCACAACCGAGATTGCGCTATCGCCATCTTCGATTGCGATGTTGCGGCGCCAAGCGGAAGTGAGCCGGCTGCGACCAATCGAGCCATCGAGACTGATCTCAATTTCGTAAGCTTCGTCGGCGGCAAGCAAGTCAAAGTCGGGAACATCAAACTCGGGAAAGCGATCGCTATCGCCAATGCTCTCGAGCCTATCGTCGTACGCCTCTTGCCCAGCCTCGTAGCTATCGTCGTCGTAGTAGGCGTAGATGCGCAGCGCCAAGGCCTTGCTTGGCAGACGGTGATCCCAATCGAGAATGCAGATCGCGCCGACATAGTCTGAGCGAAATGGAGTGATGGGACGCAGCGCAGCGGCAATCGCTTCGGCCGCAGCGGGGTTGGCGCAAAGACCTTGGTAGGCAACGCGTGGGTGCAACCGTAAATCGGCGCCAACCTGAGTTCTCAAATCCGTAGTCACAGCCTGGAAAAGATTACACTACTTGCTCGGCCAGGCGTTCTAAGAGGGGCGCGATTTCGCGAGCTCTTAATTTGAGACTGGCCTGATTGACGACCAATCGAGTTGAAATCTCCATTACCGTGTCGACGATCTTTAGGCCGTTTTGCCTGAGAGTCTCGCCGGTTTCGGTGATGTCGACGATGCGGTCGCTAAGCCCGGTGATTGGGCCAAGCTCGACCGAGCCAGACAACTTGATGATCTCGGCCGTTAGACCACGACTCTCCAGGTAACGACGAGTTATGCGAGGGTACTTGGAGACGATTCGGAGGTGGGCCTGGGCTCGCTCGTCAACGGGGGCCGACGCGCGCTCGGCAACAATCATTTGGCACTTGCCAATGCCAAGGTCGAGAGGCTCGTAAAGCTCGAAGCTTTGCTCGCGAAGAACGTCGGACCCAACCACACCTAAGTCGGCGGCGCCGTGATGCACGTAGGTTGGCACATCGGACGATCGCAAAATCCAAACCTGCAGTGGCCCGCAGTCGCGCACGAGCTTACGAGATTTACTGAGGACCGGACTGAGGTCGTAGCCAGCCCTTCCAAAGATCTCTACAGACTGCTCGAGAATGCGGCCCTTTGGCAGTGCGAGCACCAATGGCTTGCGGGTCTCGGAACTCTGGCGTGGTTTTCCTCCCATACTTAGCCTCCGTGCTTGCGCGTGATGGTTGCACCAACGTTTTGCAACTTGCTCTCAATGTGCTCGTAACCGCGATCGAGGTGATAGATGCGGCGAACCGTTGTTGTGCCTTCGGCGACGAGCCCGGCAATCACGAGCGAAGCAGAGGCTCGCAAATCGGTTGCCATCACTTCGGCGCCTGAGAGTTTTTCTACGCCCTTAACAATCGCGACTCGGCCATCAGTTTGAATCGATGCACCCATTCGGGAAAGTTCTGAGACGTGCATAAATCGATTCTCGAAGATCGATTCTTTAATGACGCTTTGCCCATCGGCCAGAGCGCTAAGCACCATGAACTGCGCCTGCATATCTGTGGGAAAGCCCGGGTGCGGCTGGGTGGTAATATCGAGCGGCAGTGGCCGTGCATCGGCTCGAACACGGATGCCTTCGCTCTCGACATCAATGGTAGCGCCAGCGCGGCGAAGCTTGGCGAGCACCGCATCGAGGTGGTCGGCGCGAGCTCCGCGAACAAAGAGATTGCCCCGAGTAAGCGCACCAGCTACCAGGAAGGTGCCCGCTTCGATGCGATCGGGAACAATCGAGTGCTCGATGGCGTGAAGTTTCTCGACGCCCTCGATGCGAATCTCCGTTGTGCCCGCACCTTGGATACGCGCGCCCATTTTGTTGAGCACAATCGCAAGGTCTTCGATTTCAGGTTCGCGAGCGGCATTCTCAAGCACCGTGACGCCGTCGGCGAGCGCCGCTGCCATCATCAGGTTCTCGCAGCCCGTGACGGTGGGCATGTCGAGCAAGATCTTCGCTCCGCGCAGGCGCTTGGCCTTGCACTCCACATAGCCGTGCTCCAAAACAACTTCGGCACCCATCAGCTTAAGGCCTTTTAGGTGCTGATCGATTGGACGCGCACCAATCGCACAACCGCCGGGAAGCGAAACCCGCGCGTAGCCATAGCGAGCGAGCAGCGGCCCAAGCACAAGCACACTGGCGCGCATGGTTTTTACAAGCTCGTAGGGTGCGCCTTTGGGATCGGACGTTGGCGGCTTGATCGTAATGGTACGAGCGCCTGTTGGCACGGGTGCGCCGGGTTCGGTTCCGCCAACCTCGCAGCCGATATGCGCGAGCAGCTTGCCCATGGTCCGCACATCGACAAGGTCGGGAAGGTTGGTAAACGTGCTCTCTCCCGTGGCGAGCAGCGCACAAGCCAATAGCGGAAGTGCCGCGTTCTTTGCGCCGCTGACGGTGATATCGCCCTCGAGCCGCGCTCCACCTTCAATTTCAATGTAATCCATAAGTTCCCAAACGCTGAGAGGAGCATCTATCATCCCCACTTGTGCGATTCCACCGCAATTCGGGACCAGCGACACGCGCGCGCGCTCTTCATCGCCTTGCTTGTCGCAACGTGGATGGCACCAAACGTTGCAAACGCCGAACGCGAGCGCGGGCCGCACCTCGTTTTGCAAACCGGGCTCTACGCAGCTGCGGGCAGTCCAGCACCGTGGGGTCCTAGCATTGCCCTTGATGTGCTTCCCGGCTCGGTCTTCGAGCGCTGGGGGATTCGAGGCGAGTATCGAGGCTATCGCGGCTTTGAGAAGGGCAGCGTGCTGGTTGGAGCGCTCTTCGAGGCAGGTGCGTCACGCCCTCAATTGGCTCTGAAGCTCGCTGTGCAAGCGGGTCTCACCGACGAACGGGCGCCGATCGTCGGTGGTGGGATCGACTGGTCGCTTTGGGTCCTTGGCCCTCTTGGCGTTTCCGCCGTAACGGATCTCACTGTAATTATTGACGGTTCAGACACAAGACCAGCGCTGAGCGGGGTTCTAAGCCTGCATATTGGGCGCTAATCTTGCGCTTCAGCTGTCGGTATCCCGGTCGACTCTCAACGATGGAGCATGGAAAAGCAGCAGTATAGCCTGCAGCAGGCACGAGCCGAGGCGCAGGAACTCATCGGGCTGTGGTCCGCGCGATTGGGCATTGTGGCGGGCGCGTTCGTTGTGGTTGCAATGTTGGCGACTCGGAATTGGCTGCTCTCTGCTTTGGGTGGTGCGTTCGTTGTGGTCTCGGTGGTCTCGACCTACATGCGTCGCAGGATCGGCCTTGGGCGAACCATGATCGTCCTCATCCATGCTCACGCCATATTTATTCTGGCCGCCGCAGTTTTCACCGGGGGGGTGAACTCGCCTCTTCTCACCATTCTCGTCTGCATGCCGCTGGCCCTAGTCATCACCACCGGCACACGCCCAGGCATCATTCTCCTCTGTGCGCAGGTTGTCGGAGTGCTAGTGCTCTGGCTCGCCCAGGGTATGGGACTCACCTCCTCCCAACTGCCAGTCGACCACGTGATGTACTGGCGAACGGCGCTCTTGGTGCAAACTGGAGTCGTCATCATCGTTCTTGGCGCGATTCTCTGGCGCACTCATATCGCCATGGTCACCGAGTTAGAAAGCTCGGCCCAAAATGCTGATAAGGCCCAATCGATTGTAGAGCGCGAACGCGAAACCATGAAGCGGACAGTTTCCGCAATGCGAATTCTTCTTAGCCAAACAAGAAATGGTCATTTGAATGGCAGGATGCCAAAAAGCGATACGACCGGTATCGATCGCAGGCTACGTATTCAGATCAACCAGCTTATGTCAGCTCTCGAAGATCGCAATTTCGATCTCCGAGAATGCATGGCGAGTGTTCGAGATCGAAATCTCGCGACTCGGTGGCGAATCAACTCCGAGGGCGAGTATGCCAAGCTTCAGGAGAGTTTTAATCGGGCTATGGAGCAGCTTGGAAACGCCATGGAACAGGTCGCCAACTCGAGCTACGAGGTCTCAAGGCACACCATCGCCCTCTCGGATGGCAGCCAGGAGCAGCTAGTCGGAGCACAGACTCGCCTCGAGCGCATCGACGAAATTTCCACGATGTTGGGCAGCATTCTCGACGGGGGAAAGCGCATCGCAGAACGCGCATACACTGCGATGGAACTCGCGACAAGCAGTAGTGTTGCTGTGGAAGTCGGAGCAGCAAGCCTCGATAACGTATCCAACGCCATTGGCGAAATGAGTGAGCGAGCCTCGGGCACCGAAGAGATTGTCGGGCGCATTAATAAGATCGCCTTTCAAACAAATCTCTTGGCGCTAAATGCAGCGATTGAAGCAGCCCGCGCAGGAGACGCCGGACTTGGCTTTGCCGTCGTTGCCGATGAAGTACGCGCCCTTGCCGCGCGAAGCGCCGCTGCTGCCCGCGGTACTGCAGCACTCATGCAGCGAACGGTTGAAAGCGCCGACATCGCCGTTGCCGACAATCGTGAACTCATTGAGCACTTCTACTCGATTCGCACACGCATTGCCGAAGTCAATACATCGATAGCAAGCGTTGCAGACTCGGCAAGCGAGCAAGTTCTCACTCTTGCCGGAGTGAACAGTGACTTAGAAACTCTGGCAGCTACTGCGCATCGCGATTTTCAATACAACAAAGAAACTCTTCACACGATTGACGAGCTTAGGAATGCGATGGATGGCCTTGTACTCCTTGCGGGAAAATTCTCACTTCCACTCTCTCAGGCTGCAAATGGGCAGCAAACGAGCAAGTCGATTCCATTTCTGAAAGAGCAAGAGGCATAGACATGTCGTTTGACGCTCGCTCTCAGGAACTCGACCAGGCTCGCGAGGAGATAACAATTGCGTTGTGGAGGGGCACAGCGCTCTTACTCGCCATGGGCATGTCGATCGTCTTTCTTGCCATTGGAGACCACATCTTTGCGCTGCTCTGCATCCTTGTTGCGCCCCCTGGACTGCTTCTCCCATACTTGGCAAAGAAACTAGGAACCTCGCATGCGGTTGTCGCATGCACGCTCTGGCTCGAAATCCCCATGGTCATCGGATGCGTACTCCGCGACGGTATCCACGCGCCCTTCACAATCTGGTTCTTAATGCTGCCGCTTTGGCTCGTCATGCTGTCGAGCCTACGAGCCGCCATTCTCCTAAGCGTCGGGCATGCCTTTGTGATTGTCGGGCTCACCGCAGCAAGTGCACTGGATCTAAGCGGGCCTGCGATTGCACACGAGAGCGTCATGCGAGTTATGGTACTAATTTCTGCTTGCTCGACCCTCCTACTATCCGGTGTTCTTCTTAGTACATTTCAGCAACGAGCCCAAACACACATGCAAAACGCGGCGAATACGGCGACAGCCTCGCATGCACAAGTACTCGCAGAAACAGAAGCCCTTGAAGAAACGCTCGGCCTTGTGCAGGAACTCTTCGATGCAGTTCGAAGCGGTGATTTACAAGCACGAGTTGTGGTCAACATTGTCGATGCAACCTCACAAGCCATCGCTGCCGAGATCAATGAATTTGTCGGCGTGCTTGCAGAACAGACTCAAGAGATTTCAACCTGCATGTCGCAGGTAACCTCGGGAGATTTGCGAACTCGGTGGGAGCGGGAAACCCACGGCGAGAACATCGCGCTGCAAAGCGACTTTAATCGTGCACTCTCGCAACTCGATGAAGTTATCGGTGAAATCGCTCGCACCGCTACTGATCTAGACGCGCACACCTCCAGTCTTCAACACGCGGCCGATATGCAATTCTTCACGACCGAGCAGCGCGCCGATACCCTAGGCGAAATTTCTCAAATGGTCACGAGCGCCTCGGAAGATGGTCTCGCAGTCGCGCAGCAGGCAGACGATTCGATTCATCTCACCAATACCAGTATCTCGGCCTTTGACCACGGCACAGTGAGTCTCACGCGAGTTACCCACGCGATCGACGACATGAGTTCGCAAGCCGAAGAAGCGCGTCACATTATTCAAACCATCAACGAGATCTCACTGCAAACCAATTTGCTCGCACTCAATGCCTCGATTGAAGGTGCCACCGCAGGTGAGGCCGGCGAAGGATTCTCGGTTGTCGCAGAAGAGATTCGCGCGCTCGCGGAGAGCAGTGCACAAGCTGCTCTAGCAACCGAGCAGGCAATGAGCAGCACCCTTGAGCAAGCCGTGATGACAGCGCGAGACAACCGTAAGCTGATTGCGCACTTTGAATCCATCGAAGGCAACTTGGTGGAAGTTGAGCGAACGGTGCGCGATGTTGCTGTCCTTGTTCAAGAGCAAGCCGCAACGCTTGTGCAAATGAACTCGTTCTTTGCAGAACTAAGCAAGGCGGCTGGCAGTGATACGGCTGAAACCCGAGAAATCGCCGAGTGCGTTGCACAAGTTGCGGTCTCGATGAACGCATTGGTGCACTGCACCTCCGGCTTTCAAGTCTCGTAGGTAGAGGGCCCGCTACTGGCCGGCGTTTCGCTCGCAGAGATTTTGCACTTGCAAGAAACTCACGGTCGATGGCGGAGGCGAAACCCGCTTCTCAAACCAGGGACCACATCCAATGCGAACTTGCGCCCCCGTGTCGCCCTCTTGCACAAGCGCTCCCACCTGCGCAGCCACGGCCAGATGGGCGGAGTCTGCAGACCAACTTAGATGCCGAACGCCCTGCAGGAATGAGCTGCTCCAAAGCGGAGTCGCATCCTTGCCACTCACAACTTCAATCGTTGCCGACGTTGATGACAGCAAAGCCAGCTTTGTGCCATCGGGTGAGGGGAAAATCTTTACTGGCGTAGCCGCAAGTTGAAGGACCCTTGTATCGGCACCAGGACGCGAGATGGTGAGCTTAGCGCCGCCACTCTCGCTTTGAAGACTGTAGTGATTGCCTTTTGTATCGATAACCAGCGGAGCCTTCCTCGATACGTCTACGCCATTCTTCGTGAGTTCGGAAGAGCTTAGGCCACTGCGAATTTTACCGATCTCATAGGTTCGAAGCATGTTCTTTCCATCGATGCTCCAAACCCCTTTATCCCCATCGAGAAACCCCGAGCGATAGCCGGCATCCTGAATAAGGTGTGGGCCAAGCAGGGTCGAATCTTTAACCTCGGCAATCCACGTTCCGCCATTTTGTCGAACGCCTCGGATGAGCATGCGCTTTTGATCAATTTCAAACTCGCGAATGGGGCCACCGGTATCAAGACTCGCGACCTCGTTGCCGCTGGACCAATCGATAAGGTGCAACCCGCCAGAGTAGTCGACAGTGACAAGGTGTTTATCGTCAACAAAGCCCGCCCGAGAATAGGCTTCGGTTGGAGGTGCGGTGATGCGCGTCGACTTGGCGTCGTTGGCAATGCTCTCGACAAAGACCATCGCGCCAGTGCTCCAAGCCACGCGCTGGCCGTTTGGCGAGATTGAGGAGTACTGGGGATCAAAGGCGCTGTAGCCGAGGTAGTGGTGGGTTTTGGCTGCGACGTCTTGTACAAAAAGCCACGTTCCGTCGGCAGCGAGTCGGACACCATTGGCAACATCGTTTGCGCTGCGCTGGCTATCGTTGGCAACCGGTGAGGGAATTGCCACGTTCGCTGGCTCGCCACCTAGCGACACACTCCAGCTTCCGCCATTGGGTCGCGATGAAACCAGTACTGCATCGTTTTGGCTAAAGCCCACGCTCACACTCATCACTTCGTTTGGCGGCAGCGGCAACTCGACGACCTTTAGCGCACCTGTTTTAAGATTTGTGATGAGCAGGCTCTGTGGGGCGATGGCTGCAGGTTGCGATTGGATGGGTCGAAAATTGACAGGTTGTGGCGCAGCGGGTTTGCGCTTTTCTTCGGCAGTGCTTTCAGGAGCGGGCACAGCTCCTAGATAGGCAACGTGAGTTCCGTCGGGGCTTAGGGCGAAACGCTTTGCGGCTACGTTGAACACCCCTTGGAGTTCGCGTTCGCCTGGACCAATGGTGAGCACCTTCTTCGCCAAGTCGACGTCAACCGTTTTTAACGTGACCAAGCCACCAACGCTTGTCGCATCACTTTCGATGGCCAAGATGCTACGCCCTTCCTTGGCAATGCGCGTCGAGGTTGGGCGAAACCTTCGCTCCTGCAACTGGCTATGCACTTTGCCATTCACGTCGATAAGCGAGAGTCGATAGTCTTTGCCTAGCGTGACTAAGAGTTTTCCTCCTGGAAGCACCGAGGCTTGGGCAAGAGGTTCGTGGGGCGAACTCATGTAGAGCTCGCGTACCATGCCCGCTGGCTGCGCCTCGAGAATGTGCAAGGCACCGACGCCATCGATCAAGCTAACAATCGTGTTGTCGCCATTCGTTGCAAGCGAGACCTGCAACGCGCCGCGCAGCGGAATCTGAATCGGCTCGGTCTTGCCATCAAGCGAAGGCCACAAGCGAAGGCCACCCAAGCCATCTCGAGTAAGCGCCTTTTTGCCATCTTCGCTTAGCTGCACCAAGTCGATGTTGCTCGAGTGCGGAACGCCATGAGTGCGCGCCGCAAAGCTTGGCCCCGAGTGCATACCGTGGTCGATGCGCTCGACGCTCTTCGCTGCAACCGGAGCTGCGACCGTTGGATTCTGCGAATGTGTCGGCGCTTTCGATGGAGTGCCGCACGATGACAACGCCGCAAGATCGAGAGCAAGCAGGAGAGTGGCAGCCAGTTGGATTCGCATTCGCTAGAGAGTCTCCAAAAATGCGATCAGCTCGTCCACCTCTTTATCGTCGAGAATCTCCATATGCCCCATTCCCTGAACGGAGGCATTGCCCAAGACCAGTGCGCGCAAGCTTGCAGCACTGCCATCGTGGTAGTACGGAGCGCTGGCAGCAAGCCCGATTAGTGACGGAGTATTTACTTTGTCCAAGTCGTCTCCCATCTCGTAACTTTTCCCATCAGAATAATTCTTTCCGGAGTGGCACGTGCGACAACCGACATCTTCGCGATTGAAGAGCGCTTTGCCGCGATGTTGTTTTGCGGAGAGCGTTGCATTCGCAAGGCCGGCGACGCGTACGCCCTCCATATTTTCTAGATATGCCTGCAGATCTTTGGCGTCGCTAGGAGCAATGCCATGGCCGCCCAAGCGCACCACCGTGTGCATAAGGCTTGTGTGCAGGTCTTTGTCTTGGCCATCCCACTTAAAGGGGTGGGTTCCGTTCATGCGCCCCGCAAGTAGTGGGGTTTGCAAATCGGTGCCTTCGATGCGCCAACTCAGGCCATCGTTGCGCCCTTCGGGGTGGCAGTTCGCGCACGCCATGGCACCGCGCGAAGACAAGCGTGCATCGCCACCTTTGTGAAAGAGCATGCGACCGCGCTTGGCAGCGGCACTTAATTTCGACTTCGCCAATACCGGTGAGAAGGTAACTTTGTTGTTGTCTTTGCGGTCTACAAAGGCAACTCGCTTGCTGAGACTGCAGTGAACCACCACCTTGCCTTCGCTTGTGGTTGCAACGCCTTTGGGTCCGCACATTTCAACAGAGCCCGAAGCCTGGTTTGCGTCTCGAATCGTGTAGCGCTGGCCTGCGGCCATCTCGCCGTTGGTTGCGTGCGCAACGCTAATCACTTCATCGGTCGATAAGTCGGCAATGAGCAATTCGTCTTGCGCAGCATCGTAGGCAATGGCTCGTGGCATCTGCATTCGAACGTGAGCGCGACCGGGAGAATTCCATCCGCGAGGCATAAAGGCCAAGCGGTGCACAAGCGGCGGATTGCCCGCAGAAGATCCACCGTAGGTTCCACGCGACTCCTGCTGGTTAACCGCAATCGCCTTTGGTGTGCTTTGCTGATATGCGACCACCGCGGTATTGCCAACAAACGTCGCTGCAAATGCGTTGCGAGAAAAACGCTGAGGTACGTTTTGTGAACGACCAAGATTGACGCCCTCTTCGGTTGTGCTTCGCGTTGCACCAATCGCTTCAAAGCGCACCTTTTGGGTGTCAAGCGCGACTCGGGCGATGGCACCACTTCCCAAGAAACTCACAACGGCTTCTTTGCCATCAGGAGAAATTGCAACAGCGCGCGCTTCGGGACCAATGTCGATCGACCAAAGAACATCGCCGCTATCGGAAGCAAACGCTTGCAGCGCACGACCGGCGACGGTAGTGACAAGCAGCGTTTCTCCGTTGGGCGTTAGTGCAACTCCAAAAGGCTCGGCCGCGGTAACAAAGCGCGCTTTCTTCGTCAGCGCTTTGCCGTATTGCAATACTTCGATGGTGTCGCCTGCGCGGTTTGCGACGAAGACCGTGCTGCGCTCGCGATCCACAGCCAATTGGCCAGCAATGCGCCCAACGCTTGCCGAAGCGCGTGGTTTGCCAAGTTTGTCGAGCAGCGTGAGAGTGCCTGTCTCATCATCGACGACCAAGACGCCATCGGCGATTGCGGCAATGCTCGCACTTGTGCTTGTGCGATCGCTTTGGCCAACCGCCGCGCGCATTTGTGGCGGCGCATTGAGCATCGCAAAGGCTGTGTGAATGGCGACATCTCCCGGTGCGATGCTCGGCGGCATGCGGTGCATGCTCCTGCCCATCGCAGGCTTGGTCGAAGCCGTTCCCACAAAGGCCAACAAACCCAGACCCACCGCCACCATCACCACAGGAGTTTTCATGGCAGCTAACACGCACGAGCGCGCGCTGCGATCTACCTATTCGGAATCGGGCTTGTTGTCGAGCAGCCCCGACGTGCCAAGCCAACCGAGGTAGTAGTCAAAATCTTGCTGGCCCTCGAGCTCGCCGGCATCGACTTTTGCGTTGATGGCCTTCATCAGATCACCGAGAAAGCGCGACGCCGGCAAGTCGAAGCGCTTCATCATTTCGTTGCCTAAGCCCTTGGGAAGATTTGGCTTTTTGGCATCTTCGGCGCGCAGAGCGTCGATGCGATCGGAGAGTGCGCTGATCTGAAAGAGCAGTGAGCGGCGGCGGCCAGGACGCTTGGAGGTAATGTCTGCGCGGCTCAGATCGAGCAAGTCGACAAGGTGCTCTTCCATGTCTTTGGCAAAGCGGCGCACTGCGCTATCGGACCAATCGTCTTCGTACTGAGCCGAGCGCAGGTGGTACTTGATGAGAAAGCGAATCTTGCGACGCATCGCATTGTCAAAGGGCATGCGCTTGTTGAGCTTGTCGAACATGCGCGCGCCCACTTCGGCGTGACCGTGAAAGTGGACGCCGTTGTCGGAAAATGTGCGTGTAGGTGGTTTTCCGATGTCGTGCAGCAAAGCGCCCCAACGCAGCGCAGGGCGGCGTACCGACTGCTTTACGACAAGCTTGGTGTGCTCCCAAACGTCCTTGTGGTGGCGCCCAGCTTCCTGCTTTAGATGCTTGCAGGCCTCAAGCTCTGGGTAAAACTCTTTGATAAAGCCAATCTGCAAAAGCCACTCAAGGGCTTCTTCAACCTTGGTTGTCACAAGCGTTTCGGTGAGTTCTGCAACCAGCTCTTCTGGAGGCAACTCTTTGAGCGCTGCGATTAGTGGCCGGCATGCCTCGGTCACCTCCTCGGGAGGCATGACACCGGTTTCTCCCACTCGGGTCGCCAAGGCGAGGATCGTGAGAGGCTGATCGGCCACCACGGTGGGCAAAAAGCTCATGACCTCATCGAGAGGACAGGAGTGCACTTCGCGAACTGCGTGCTGAAGATTCATCGACGCCCCCGATTATCCACAAGCGAGCATGAGGTCAAGGACAGATGTCGGGAAGAAATGCAGCAGTCCGGAGCGTTGTGAATACAGGCGTATGGAATGTGAGCTGCACTACCATGTGCGTATTGTAGGTGGGGATCGCACCTGGAACGGACTTTGTATAGTAATGATCTCGTGGTTGGACGTATTACCGAGAAACACCTTAGCGAGGCGGAGAAGACATTCCCCGGTATCGCGGAAATGTACGACGCGCTTACACGCAAGCCCACGACATTTTTACAGTTGGTGTGGATTTATGAGTCAACCCAAGAGCGCAGCAGCTCGAGTTTCGCGCTGGCCTAGAGATTCGCAGAGGCATGCCGCAGTGCGCCACTTAGTCTCACTGTCTTCGATAGCGACGATGACGACTTGCACATCTGTTCAGGTTCGCATATGACCCAGGCAATTGGTGTTTTCGACTCTGGAGTCGGTGGGCTGACCGTTGTTAGGGAACTTCGGAAGCGGTTTCCCCACGAGGAAATCCACTACCTCGGCGACACGGCCCGAGTTCCCTACGGCACCAAGAGCCCGCGCACCATCGAGCGCTACGCCCTCACTTGCCAAGAGTTCCTGCTCAAAAAACAGGTCAAATTGGTGATGGTTGCCTGCAATACCGCCTCGGCCAATGCCCTGCCAGCACTTCAGGAGCGCGCCAAGGTCCCTGTGATTGGCGCTGTCCACCCAGGTGCCCTTGCAGCCTTAGAGGCGTCTCAAAGCGGCCACATCGCCGTCCTTGGCACCCTTGGAACCGTGCGCTCCGGCGCCTACGAGGCGGCGATTCGCGAGCGCGATCCAAGCGCCAAGGTTGTTACTCGGGCCTGCCCACTCTTTGTGCCGCTCGCCGAAGAAGGCTGGGGCGATACCGATATCGCCGAACTCACCGCTCGCCGCTACCTCTCAGAACTCTTCGAACGCGACAATCAGGTGGATACCATCGTGCTTGGCTGCACTCACTACCCACTGCTGCGCGACGTTGTTGCCAAGGTCTGCGAAGAACTCTGTGGTGGCCCCATTCGCATTGTCGACTCGGCTGCCGCAATGGTGAGCCAAGCAGCTGCGCACTTGGAGACAAATCCCGCAACGCAAAAAGGCACCAACGTTGGTGCCCTACACTGCTTTGTTACCGACGCCTCTCGAATGGAAGAACTTGCGCCGCGCTTTTTGGGCGAGACGCTAGATTCCCTCGAATTGGTCGATTTGTAGCGTTCTAGCTACTTTACAGCGGCTTTGAGCTCTTCGTCGTCTTTTGCGCGTCGCAGTAGATCGGTGATTGACGACGGCTTCTTAAAACGGTCGGCAATGTCATCTTCGATGATCGGGTACTCGGTGCGAAACTCAAGCCCTGCATCGTAGAGTTCTTCTTGCAGTTCCTCGCTCTCAAAGTACTGCTTAACGCGCTTGTTCTTGTACTTACGCTTGGGAAGCAGAACGACTTTTGAGGCCAACCAATCGTGCAGATCGCCCATGGCGGCACGGCTGGTTTCTAACTCTTCGTCCAGAGTTTCAAAGAACTCGGGAAAGCGGCTGCGGAAGAACTCTTTGTCCTCATCATCGCCTTCTAGCCCTTGCTTGAGAGCGACTCGTAAGAGCACGCAGTCATCGGCATAGCTAGCAAAGTTGTCTCGGTCCGAAATGAGGTCACTTGGGGAGATCGTATAAATGATCGCTCCAATCATGAGCTCCCTGGTCTCTCGACTCAGGTTTTCGTCGGTACTGGCTTCGTAAAGAATCTTGAGGTCAAAGGGTAGGTTGACAAGCCAAGATCGCATTGTTTTGACAAAACGACCTGAAATTTCCGCGTCCACGAGTAAATCCTCTGCTTTCTAAAATGGTGGTTGGGCCCGAGCTGATGCTGGAGGCTGATTGGCGACGAGCGTACCGCAATTTGCAACCGTCAAGCCTCATCCGTCGGTAGAATCATCGCGCATGTGGCAAAGATCCTTTGTCTGGGTGTGATATTCTGATCGGGACTGTGAGTAAGCGTTCGCCCGTTCTCGGGTACAACCATAACTTCAAGCATCGGGGCTTGATCTTCCACGTACAGACCGAAGACTCTGGCGTGGATAACCCACACCTATTCACGCACTGTTTTCACGGTGGCGTGATCATCTCCAGTCGCAAAATCGATTACGACGCGGCTTCAGCCGAAGACATCGTCAAGTCCTTGATGCAGTCGCAGCACAAGGCGGTTCTCAAAGATCTCAAAATAGGCGCCTTCGATGACAAAATCGATTCCTATCTTGGTGGCAAAGAAGATTTGCTCCCGCGAAAGGCCGACTCGGTTTCGACACCTCAGCCGCCAGAGCCCGATCGCGCTGCAACCGAGCCATCGCTCGCGCCGATTCCCGATACCGAACCGCTAACTCCGGCGCCAGAAGAAATGGCTCCCATGGTTGCAACGCCGACGCCGACGCGACGACCACCACCACCGACACCGGTTGCTGCAACACCGCACTCGGGTGCCATCTCATTGGACACGGCGATTCCCAACATGGTTGCCGATGCACCGGCAACCGTACCTGTTCACGTTCCACCAGATGCGGTGATCGAACTTGCGCACCGGTCGCCAAGCTCGCCAAAACATCGCCACGAGCGCGACCCAATCCCGACGCCAATTTCCATGCCTGTGGTTACCGGCAACGAGCTTGGCGACCCAGTGGTCACCTTCACCTCCAATGCTGCGGCGCCGCTCAGTGAAATTGCTCCAGACGCGCCAAGCGAGCGTTCTGCGACCTATTCCATTCAGCGGCCGCACAAGCGACGAAGGGCGACCACGCAAACCCGCAGCGCTCTTGGACAACCGCGATCTCCAAGCACTCCAGAGAGCACACACAGCGAGCGACCAACGGGCAAAGCCGGGAATCCGCAGCCGGGACGCAGGTCTTCGGTGGTTGTCTCGCGCCCAGCGGTGATTATTGGAGCACCGGCTCGCGCTGTTGGCCGCGAAACCGGTCGTCGTTCAAACCGCCGCACCCCAGCGACCAGGCGAAGTCGCAACAAAGATCTATTCGGCAACGATACGATCTCCGAGAAGAGCCTCGACGAAGTGATCATGGCGTACCTCTCGGAAGACAACAACGACGACTAGTGCTTGATGCATTGGAGTTGGTTCGAATCTCGTGCCGGGATCGTGGTTCCTGGCGAGGCGCGAAGAGGGAGCTGGGCGGGCACACGCTTTGCTTATTCGAACAAGTAGATTGCCCCACTGTTCGAGAGCGCATTGTTCGTCTCATCGCCGTTAACGCCACTTGCATTGCTGGCTTCGCTAAGCGAACCGATGACAAGCCTGCTTCCGGCCAGAGACACGGTAACTCCGAAGCGATCGTCTGCCTCGGAGTTTGACGACTTGATGTACGCCTCGTGCAACCAGCTCGTCCCTTCTCGGCGGTACATATAAACCGCACCACTGCCCTCCGCACTGTTGTCGGAGATGTTGCCGCCGATTCCAGTTGCGTTGCTGGCTTCGTTTGCCGCCACAACCAGGAGATCGTTTGATAGTGCGAGTCGCTGCCCGAGAACATCCACGGCGTCAGTGTTCGCGGCCTTGATGTACGCCTCTTGCGCCCAAGTGTCGCCTGTCTTTCGAAACACGTAGACCGCGCCGCTGTTGCTTGTTGCGTTGTCACCCTCGCTGCCACCTACCCCAGTAGCGCTGCTGTCTTCGCGAGTGGCGCCAACAGCAAGAGTATCGGCGTACAGCGCTACGCTCTCTCCGAATTTGTCACTCTCCTCCACGTTCGAAGCCTTGATATAGGCCTCTTGTGACCAGCTCGTGCCGCTGCGGCGAAACAGGTAGACAGCGCCGCTGTTCTGAGCGTCGGCGTTGTCTTGCACTCCATTGACACCGCTTGCATTGCTGTCCTCTGCAGAAGCTCCAACCGCCAAGGCATCGCCATGGAGGGAAACACTCTCTCCGAATCCATCAACGAGCCCGGGGTTGGACGCCTTAATATAGGCCTCTTGCGACCAGCTCGTACCGTTGCGGCGAAACACATAGACAGCACCGCTGCTGGCGAGAAGATTGTTTTGTGAGCCGTTAATGCCCGAGGCATTACTCGCCTCTAGCTGAGCTCCAACAGCGAGGGAGTCGCCACTAAGAGAAATACTGGTGCCAAAACGATCCGAAGCATCGGTATTCGACGCTTTGACATAGGCTTCTTGTGACCAGGTTTCTCCGCTGCGGCGGAAGACATAGACAGCGCCACTGGTGTTTGCGTCATTGTTGTCTTCGTTACCTCCGATGCCCGTCGAACTACTGTCTTCGGAAATGGCGGCTACTGCCAGCGTATCGCCATCAAGCGAAACCTCGAAGCCGAATCGGTCGCCAGCTTCAGCATTCGATGCCTTGAGATACGCCTCCTGCACCCACGTTGCCCCTTCGCGGCGAAACACGTACACAGCACCGCTATTCTCCGCTGCGTTACTCTGCTGGTTGCCGTCAACTCCGGTTGCCTCGCTGTCTTCTCCAGGGGCGCCCACAGCCAAGGTATCGCCAGAAAGCGCGACCACCGAAAACTGGTCGTCGATGTCGGGATTCGATGCCTTACCGTAGACAACTTGCTCGATCACTAGCGCGCCTCGCACAACCTCAACGTCGTAGTTGCGGGTGTCGCCATCCTCGCCGGTAACTTGCACCGCAATTTGGTTGGGCCCCAGATCCAGCGCGATGAGTGGTGACGCAGCGCCACTCTCGACGGGCATGCCATTCACAAGAATGCTCGCATTCTCGGCAGTGGGTGTCACCGTGACCGCTTCTTCTAGCACCGAGGTATCCACGTTGTAGATAAGCTGAGTCGGTGCAAAGGCTGGTTCAAGCGGTGCCCGGCTCGAAATTGACAGCCCGCTAAGTTCTCCCTGACGAGCTGGACTTGCATCGGCAGCGCCTTCGGTAGCGCCATCAGCAGCGCTAGATGGGTCTGAAGTACTTCCACAAGCATAGGACCCAAAGGCCAAAGGGAGGACGCAGAGAGCCCATGTGAGTGTGTTTTGGCGCAGCCGCTGGCTTAAGCGCATCGAGAGCATTTTCATCGTTCAATCCTTTGCCAAGTAACAATCCAATGCCTGGATGCAGGCTGGCCAGTTACATCGTTGAAGCCCTCGACGCTACAATCTACTAGTTCGAATCTCAAACCAGTTTGTGCGCTGGACGCGGGAAAACTCTGAATTTATGTCTCTAAACAACGTCTAGCACGCTGTTCTATTCTTCTGCTTGGGAACCGAGCCGATTTGGCATATGCTCCGCAGAGAGCTAAGAGTTTATCTTATATTCGTTTAGCGACGACGAATCGTTTGCCACAGCGCGGATGCAAAGAGCAGTGCAAACGCCGCCAGCGCCAAGACGATGATGATGACGTACCAATAGGTGCCAGGCTTCTCGGTGGTGTCGAGAAGAAATGCGCCGCTGGCAACTCGTGGCGGCGCACTCACCAAGACAGTCTGCGTGCGAAACCCCGGCTTTGCATTGCCGAGAATAATGTCGTCGCCATCGAGGCCAAGCTCCGACCAGCTGCCAACTCGTGTGCTGCGGATTTCGCTTGCCTGGGCGGCATGGAGTTTGGCTGCCCGAAGCTTTGCAGTGATGTCGTCGGCACCTAGAGGAGCGGGAACATCAAAGGTCCAACTTGTGGGTGTGCTCGATACAGGAGCTGTCTCGGCGGGCAAAATCCCAGCGGAGCGCAGCGCGAGAGACCAGCTTGCTTCGTCTCGGTAGGGATCGGTTGCAACCGCCAAAATCCGTACGCGGTCCGAGGCAGTCTCGGCAATCTGAATCTTGGTTGTGGCCTGCAGAACAAAGCGGTCGCCGCTAACGTCCGCGACCTCGAGGGTATTGCTGCCAAGCGCGTTGCGAACTTCGGCAAGGGCGATGGGCCGCATCGCAACCGTTCCTTCGGCAACATGGCCCTTGAGCGCGTCGTGGAAATTCATGTCCTCGAGTAGCGAAACTCGACCTTGGTAAACCTCGCTGGTTGCGGCAGTCGCGTTCCAGGCGGTTGTTGGCAGCAAGAGCCAAAGCTTTCCGCCGGTGCCAAGGGTCGGAACCAGAAGTTGCCCAGTGCTTGAACGCTTGGGGACAACACGCAGTGCCTGAGTGCGATCGGGACGAACCTCAATCTTGATAAACTGGTTCTCGTGGTCCGAATTTAGTGAGGAGACGCTGTCGACAAGGACCGGATTTCCAAGCCTTGAGAAGCGTAAATCACCGGAAAGGCGCACACCAATCGTGAGACAAATCCCGATGATGGCCATCGCCATGATGGGACGGATCCGCGTCTTTGGTCGCGGGAGTTTAACGAGCTCGGGATCGAGTTCGTCGGGGGTCGCCTCGTTGGGCGCGTCGGAAGATTTGTTGGCCATCGGGCCGGCTCAGATTAGCTCGCTTGTACGCCTGGCGCTACTCTCGAGCGAAGGTGTACCGTTGCCAAATGGCCGGCCCAGATGATGCGGATGGACAGGGCTTTGGCCCTGGGGGCGCATTCACAGGCACGATCGCGGTCTACGAGACCATGGAATCGGCCCACCACCGGGCTCGCCAAGCGATTCAGAACCTTGGATATCGGCTGGCGGCAGAGTCCAGCGCCGACGCAATCGAGCGCCGCTGCCTGGGCGACAACCCTCCCGATCTGCTGATTGTCTCGCTTCCCGAAGGCCAAGATTTGGTCGATCGGGTGCGAACGGTACCCCGGCCGCCGATTGTCATGGGCTCGCTTGCGGGACCGCCGGCCACTGCTCGCGAGCGATTCGCCGCCTTTGATGTGCCGCTCTATGCAGTTCGGCCGCACAGCGTCGAAACCCTTGGCCCCTTGGTTCACGCCGCCGGCATGCTGGCTAAAACCCACGACCGCATTCGAGCGCTTCGCAACGCAGAAAATCGCATGCGCGACCGGCTTCACCAGGCGGGGCACAGCGGCAACGTCACTGGGTTTCAGCACTTCGAATATTTTAAGAAGCTCTTGGTGCTCGAGCTAAAGCGCGCAAAGCGCTACGGCTACAGCATTGCCGTTTGCCTGGTTGCGCTCGATCCGGTGGACGGCGATCCCAAGTATCCAACAAGCGCGGCCACCAAAGAGAAGCTCGCTCGCAAAGTTGCGGCGGCGATTACCAAGAGCATTCGCGACATCGACATCCCCGTCGACTACGCCGATCAGCGCATGCTGCTGTTTTTGCCCTACACCGATAGCAAGGGCGCAGGCGAAGTGGGCGATCGAGTTTTGCAGGTCGTGCGCTCGTCGGTTCACACAAAAGATCGCAATCGCGAAGTGCGCATGACGGTTTCGATTGGCATCGCAGCGCTTGGCGAAGGCCGCGAGCTTAGCTTTGCCCGGCTTATTAAAGACGCCAATACTGCGTTAAAGGCCGCTCAGCTTAAGGGCGGCAATCGGGTTGTGAGCCGTGACAGTTAGCGGCACCACAAGGCTTGCCGCCGTGCTTGGCTACCCGTCAAAGCACAGCAAATCGCCGGCGATGCACAATGCGGGCTTTGCCGAAGCCTGCGTAGATGCGGTCTACGTTGCTCTTACGGTCGCTCCAGACGATTTGCAAACCACCGTTTCTGCCCTTCGCGCAACCGGCTGCATTGGTGCTTCGGTAACCGTTCCGCACAAGCTTGCGGTTGTGGCGATGTGCGACGAACTCTCGCCCATCGCCAAGCAAATTGGTGCCGTGAACACGCTCGAGTTTCGAGACGACGGCGCACTTATCGGCCACAACACCGACGCACCGGGCTTTGTGCGCGCCTTCGAAGAAGCCAGCGGAACCAGCTTTGCTGGCAAGCGTGTAGTGCTTCTTGGTGGAGGAGGTGCTGCTCGCGCTGTGGATGCGGGGGTTCGCGAAGCGGCGGCGAGTTCGGTCGATGTCGTGGTGCGAAGCCCTTCGAACGTTTCTTGGGCGAAGGCTTCGCCTTGGGAGGCGGGCGAGTTAGAACAACTCTTAGCGCACTGCGACGTTCTTATCGACTGCACCTCGATGGGGCTTAGTGCCGAGAGCGAGGCCAACCCGCCCTGCCCGATTCCGGTTGCCAAGCTACCCGCCTCCGCCATCGTCTGCTCGCTTGTCTATCATCGCAAAACCGCACTGCTCGCAGAGGCCGAAGACGCCGGCCTACAAACTGTCGATGGTGCTGGAATGTTGCTCTACCAAGGCGCCATCGCCTTTGCGCTTTGGACTGGCTGCGAAGCACCCATCGCCGCCATGCGCCGAGCCCTAGACGCCAGCCACTGATCGAGCAGCGGTAATCACAATGCCGATGATTGCGGCAATCCAGGCTATCGCGGCGCTTCCAAATGCCAAGACCAAAGCGGTGCGCACAGTGCCTCGTTGGGGTTGTTCTGAAGGCTTGACCCAAAGCATTAGTACCAGCGCTCCTGCCAAGATCAGCCCAAGTGCACTCCAGTGCTCTTTTACATCAAACCAGCGAACAAGCTTTGCTCCGCGAATCGTGCGCCGCTCGGCCTCGGCAGCAATCGCCTCGCGCTCACTCTCGGTAAAAGGCGCGGGGGTTTGCATGGTATTGGCTTTGCCAAGGCGAAAGAGCCGGCTTTCCAAGTTGCGTGCCTCCGATAGGCGAGCCGACTCGGCCTGCTCTTCAGTTGCGCGGCTAATGGCACTGGGGTTGTCCAAGTACTCGCCGCGAACGCGCACTTTGTACGTTGGATAAAGCGCCATTCCCAAGAGCATCGTGAACGCGTAGGCACTGGCCGCCCAAAGTGCAAAGCGCCGCACACTTCCGTGATTGGGAACGCCTCGCGACCAACGCCGAAGCCAAAAAACCAGGTGCGTCGTAAGCCCAACACATAAGAGCGCCCCGGCCGCGTGGCCAACGAGCAAGAGCGCGCTGTAGTCCTCTAAGAGCACGCGGCAACGATAGCCCACTGCACCAACGCGTTGCGAGCCCGTTGGGATCTCTACGTTGCGTCTGGGCTCTCTGGGTTCGTCGTTACCAAGAGCGTCGCCAAACTCAGGGTTAGCTGGCTCACCAGCGAGGCCATCACTTGGAAGAATTCTTCCTCAGAGATTTTGAGGTGTTCTTGCAAGTAGGCTCGCACCGAGAGAATCAGTTCGGCCTGGGCCTTCTCTAGCCAGCGCAGCACAGTGGTTCGGTGCACCGAATAGATGCGCGCGATTTGCTCGTGCCCAAGGCCCTCGACGGAATGCATGCGCAACAGAGCGCGCTCGCGTGACGCTAGCCCTTTTACGCCTTGGCTAAGCGCCGCTTTTACCTGGGGACCAAACTCGGCTCGCAAGCGGCTGTACTCGGGGCTCGCACCGATGGCGGGAATCGCAAATTCGAGAGCTTCTAGTGAAACCGCCTGCGACGGCTTCTTTAAAACCTCGAGGGCTTCTCGCACCGTTATTACCCGCAGCCAGCGACCGAGAGTGCTTCGCCCACGGTAATTTAGAATTCGCGGCCCTCGGGTTGCCGAGCCTATCAACAGGCGATAGCGAATTACTTGGACGACATCATCAAGGCAGTCCGTCGTAACTTTCATCGACTGCAGAGTGCGCATCACACCGGGGATTTCGCCCTCTTCAAAGGCCTTGAGTGCTGCGACATCGCCATGGCCGCAAGCGCAGGCGAGGTAGAGATCGCCGTCTCGGATATCAGAGATTGTCGTAACGTCGCTTGGCTCTACCGAGGCGGCGAGATGGCGAAGAAACGTGTCCTGCTGCAGCCGAATGGTTGGCCATGCACCCGCCCCAGCGGCGCACAACGCCACGAGTGTGTTGCGAGTAACTTCGGTGTTCCACAAATCGCGGTGCGGTTCGGGGAGCGCCGATACGAAGACTTCGAGAGGGTCTATTTGTGCTTCGCTATCCACTCGTCAATCTCGTTTCGGCGGCAGTGAAAGCTGAGTAGTGAAGGCCCACTCGCAAAGAATTTGCCTGCAGCGATCGCAGTCGGCCAACTCGCGTTCGACCGACTCGCGCTCATCGTTAGAGAGGCGGTTCTCTACGAATTCGGCGATCTGATTCGCGGTTTGGCACGGCACGCTCGCCAGGGTAGGCGCAGAAAAGTTCAGTTTCTAGGAAGAATCTTCCGCGAATCGTGCACACCTCCGACGCACCGTCCCTCAAGTGGTGGATGCAGAATCCAATCTCTCTCTTCTTTGCAGGCATTCTTCTGTGCCTAGGCACCAGTTGCCAGCCCGATATCGCAGCCAATGATGACAATGCCAGCGGCAAAAAGACTCCCGCTGCGGACGGTTCGCAGCCGGATAAGACGCCAGATAACCCAGACATGCCGCCCCCAGAGACGCCCGACGATTCGTGCCAGTGGGCAAATGACGGGTTTTGCGATGAGCCAACCTACTGCGTGGAGGGCACCGATGTGACCGACTGCAGCGCGGCGCCGCGGCCTGCCGACGACAGCTGCCAATACGCCAATGATGGTGAGTGCGACGAGCCAACCTACTGCGAGGCGGGTACCGATAAGACCGACTGCTCTGGCGGTGGCGGTGGCGGAGGTGGCGGTGGCGAAGGTCCTGACTCGTGCCAATACGCCAATGATGGCGAGTGCGACGAGCCAGCCTATTGCGCGGTGGGTACCGATAGCACTGACTGCGCGGGTGGCGGTGGCGGTGGCGGCGGTGAGACTGGCATCAGCATGGGCGACTCTTGCAGCGCCTGCGCTGGTAACCCTGTTTGCATCGCGCCTGCATCCGACGACTGTGGAAGCTCCGATACTGCGGGTACCGGTTGGTGCATTAGCGCCTTTAGCAGCCAGGGAACCTGCACGCAAAGCTGCTCGTCGGTCTCGTGTCCGGAGGACTACGGATGCGTCGACCTCTATGGCGGATCCTTCTGCATTCAGTAGCGAAAGTAGCCAACGTGAATACCCCGATGTTTCATACTGCACCAACGCGCAATGCGCTTCGCAAGGTCGCGAACGCGAGTGTATTTCTCATGGCCATCTCGTTCATGGGCCCTGGCTGCCTTTTTCGCACGAAAGAGAGCGTAAGAATTCCTCTTACCAACAATGCTCACGGCGTAACTTGCCACTCCGGTTGTCTAGCTCAAGAGGCCAATCGCAAAGCTTACATCGCTTGTATGATGACGTGTCCGGGCGCGGTAAAACAGAGCCGCGAGTGCAGTGCCCAAGATCTGCCGCCCTACGCAATCTGCGAGCAGGAGGCCGATGCAGACCTTCCAGACTATCAAGAGCAGCCAAGTACGGCATGCCGCCCACTGCGCGGCTACCACGTACCAGCAGTCGCGGCACCAACCGCGCCTGCGCCGACTGCAGTGAGAGCAAGCCGATGAATTGGAAAACAAGCTTCCTTGCCGTGTTGGTCACAAGCCAACTTCTAAGCTGCTTTGGCGGTGCGACGAAAATTCGCTATTCGGCATTTGAGTTGCGCGCCAGCGTTGCCCATTCCACGTACAACAAGCTCGGTGCGCAAGATCAAAAGCTTTTGCGTGCTGGACAGATCCGAGTTGGCTTGCCCGAGGAGGCGATGTACATCGCACGAGGCGAGCCTGCTCTGCACTGGAGAACCCAACTTTCAGGACGGCAGTGCAATGTGCTGCTCTACAACTACGCCCGCACAGAAGCGGTTGGCGACTTGGCACTCTACAGTTGCAATGGCGTGATCGTGCATGCGGCCGAGATCAAGCCTGCACTGCCCTACTGGCGCCTAACCCAGGTTGCGCCTCGGCTCATCGAAGAGACCAAACACTTTGATGCGCAAACCCTAGAGCGCCAATGGGAGTTGGTTGCCGGCATCTTGCAGCGCGGCCAACGTGCCAAGGATGTCTACATCGCTTTTGGAAAGCCCTACAACACGGGCATGGAAGAGCGAGAGGACGGTGTTCGAAGTGATAGCCAGATTTTCTTAGATCACGGCGGTGAGGCCTATGGCCTAACGATCACGCTCATTGGCAATGCGGTTGCTGGGTGGAAGATTCCCGCCCAGCGACAGCTAACTCCCGAAGCTCAAAAGAAGCGCCTTGAGCTAACCGAGCAACGCCTGATGGCAAAGCTAAAAGAGCTTGATGACAATTCGGAGCGGCGTCACAGAGAGACGGTCGGCCTGCTTAACGACGTGCTCACCAACCAAGACGAGATGAAAGACAGCCTGGCGAACATTGACGCCAGCGTCGCGACCGCAATCGCATCGGAGGAGTTTGCCATGCGCACGATGATTCCCGACGGTGCAATTCAAGCCAGCGGACTCGATGTGAATGGGAGCGACGGTGCGAGCGGGCCTGCGAATTCTACTGAGTCGTGTCCAAGTGGTTCGCGTACGTTTACGCTAAACAGCTGCACCTACTCGGAGATTCCTGGCCAATGCAGCATGGGCAATACATGCAATAACGAGGATCTTCTCTGTGGTAGCGACTATGCGTGTTTGTATTTAAGCTCGAGCGCTGCAAGTGGCATCTGCGTGCCAGAAGCATCCCAATACCAGACTTGCGATGAGCCCAGGTTTCGGATTGGGCCAAGCTGCCGGCGCACGCGAGACTGCAAGGGCAACTGGAAGGATGCCACCTGCAAGCGCGACGATCCGAGCGATAAGAAAGGCCACTGCGTCCTGCGCATCGACTAGCGGCTGGGCGCGCTAGCACAGTCTACGGCGTGCTAGCACAGTCTATGGCGCGCTAGTCGTTTACGGCGCGCTAGCACAGTCTACGGCGTGCTAGTCGTTTCTGGCGCGCTAGTCGTTTCTGGCGCGCTAGTCGTTTCTGGACAGTACTCTGTCGCCCCTACCTCGCAGGCCGACTTGCGATTGCGCAGATTATCGCTGCCCTCACTCGGGCAACCGAGCTTGCCGATCATGGCATCGAGGGTCGCAATATCTACGTCCACCGCGTCGCTTGCGGCCAACGCTAAATACGCCTGCGAGATCGTAGGGCAAGCAAAGCCACCAAGAACAAGCTGCTGCTCGCTGTCGTCGATATCTGCGGTCACAAGCCACTGAGGAGAGCCGTCGTAGCCCTTTTGCTCGCGAATCGAACTGGCCTTTGCGAGCGTTAACTCCAAAAGCTGTCCAAACGATTGAAGAGTTTTCGCTGGGTACTTTCTAGCATCGGCGAGATTTGATTCTGCGCCTCCGAAAGACAAAACCAAGTGGCCCTCTGCGTTCGCTAAAGTGAGCACGTCGTTCTCAACGTATTGGCCGAAGGATTCGTCCAGCGACGTCGAAAGAAGAGTGACCCCTTCAAATCCCTCGGGGCTCGAACCTTTGCATTCAAACGATTCTAGTGCCTTCTTGGCCATGAACTCCGAATCTTTCTTAGACGCTGCAGTAAACCCCAACGTGGCCAAGACATTCGTTGCCTCACAGTTAATAAGAATCATGTTCATCCAGACCTTGCCTTTGAGACTCGCTACAACCTGATAGCGGTACTGGCCTGCGATGGAGTCATCTTCCTTCTGGCTTTCCACGTCAAACCCAAAACCGCCTGCTAGCGCGTCTGCCATGGCACGCATGTCTTCGGGGGCGGTGGCCGCGCCGCCGCCTTGCCACGAGACCTCGGCCGCAGCTCTGCGCGATTTGTTCTTGACCTTGTACTTGCCCAGCCCCGCCGTTCCCTGCTCCACCTCAACCGGCCATGCTGGCAGGTTCACCGAGAAGGCAGGTTTCACCACCGTCTTGTAGTCCGCATCCTCGGCGCTTTGTGGGCGATTCTTAAGATAGGTAAAAACGCCAACGGCGAGCGCGACCACAATTCCGATAACGGCATTTCTCACAGCTCGCGCCTCCACGGGGATTGCTTCGAGGCTCGCAACGTCAATCGATCAGGCACTGGGCCAGTATACCGATAGATTCACGAGTTGGCGCTACCCCTAGCGGGTGTCGTTGGTTTGGTGTCTGCCCTTGGCCTACGCCGCGAGCCAGCGCTCGCAGCGCGCGGCCCACTCACCAAGATAGCCAGCGGCCTGGCCGCGAATCTTAGAGTTTTCATGCGTTAACACCGAGGCGCATAGGCTTAGAGCACGCCATACCAAGAGAGCCTCGAGCGTCGGCGAATCGAGAGGCCACGGCTCAAGTTCTTCGCAGCCTTTGCGAAATGCACACTGTAGCTCATCTTGATTAGAATACTTCTTAAGATAGTAGAACGCGATGGCGATGTCCTGAGCTGGGTGCCCAACAGCGCAATCGTCAAAATCGATAACACCCACGTCGCAGCCGGGATCAAAGCGATAGTTGCCTTGGTGAAGATCTGCATGCAGCACATGGCTGGTCTGGGCACAAAGTGCAGTGAGGATCGGCCCCAGCCTATCGTGTGCCTCGCCAACCACTCTTTGGTACTGCAAAGGAAGGCTAGCGATGGGGTTGGGTGCACCGTGAAGCCACGTGACATCCAGCCGGTCGCGGGCCCAACCCTTTGGCGGACTCCACTCGCGACCATGGCGGTGCAACAGCGCCATGCTTCGTCCAACCGTCACCAGCATCTTCACACTAAGAGTTTTGCTGAACTGACGCGCGCAGCGCATAGCGACCACCCAATGCATCCCGAACCTCGAACGTAACGTTGTAGCCATCCTGCAACAGGCGAAGTTTGGGCGAGAGCAGATCGTATTGAGCCACAGCTGCGAACGCGATTGAACGAGGGGGCAACATTGGAGAGACACGTAGCGGCCAAGGCCGCGCCGAACCTACCAAGGTACGAAAGCCGGGCCAAGAACCCCAAAGCGCAAGCAAGGAACAAAATGCAAGAGAGTGAGCCCAGCCACACACACTTTACTGGCGCACCTCAACAAACCAACTAATATGATCCGATGGCAATCAAGCGCATCTGGCACGGATGGACGCCACCCGAGCACGCCGACACCTATCGAACGATTCTTGAAGGGCAAGTACTCCCCGGAATCAAGGCTAAGAACATTCCCGGATTTCGAGCGCTCGAACTGCATTCCCGCGATCTAGGAGACGAAGTTGAGTTCATGACGATCATGACGTTCGATTCGCTCGATGATGTCATCGCGTTTCAAGGCGAGGACTACAAGCAAGCATACGTCCCAAGCGAAGCTCAGGCTGTCCTAAGTCGCTGGGACAAAGTCTGTGCGCACTACGAGATTCTAGAGAATCGATCCGAGTAGTGAAGACTTAGATGAGCTTGAGCGTTTGGCGTCTTCGCTCAAAGCGCGAAGACGTCGTTCTAGTGTATTTCTAGAGTACTGACCAGGAGAGACCAAAGCCGCCAAGAGTCGCGTTTGTCGTGTTCTGCCCGCCAAGGAACGTTCGGAAGAAGATGTTGACGCCGATGCTCTCTGTTACAGCATAGCTGGCGCCGGCACCTGCCAAGTAGACGCGTTCGTTTAGAACCTCGTCGTGGTAGTCCCGCTCTGTCTGCGAAACTTCACCGAACTCAACGAAGTTAAGACCACCGTGATAGATGACCGCGTTGCCACCAAGATTAATCTCGATGTCGTCTGTCACGTAGTAGCCAAGCACGACGGCCGCCGTGCTGTGGTCTTGGTTGTACTTTGCAAGAGTGGGATCCCGATCGTTGTCTTCGGTGTAGGAAAACTCGTAGGACGCCGTTGCGTACAGCCCTGGTACCCACTTCTCAAAGAGGCCAAGCACGCTAACGCCAGCGAGCGCAGACTTCAGTCCGCGCCCTGGTGCACCAAAGCCCACAGTTGGGTAATTGTTCGTAGGAATCTCTCCACCAAGGTGCCCCATGATTGCGTAGTAGTCCCCTCCCACAAGCTGATAGTTAGCCATCAGCCTTAGGTCTTGGGCTTCGAAGTGAAAGTTACCGTCATCGTTCACAGCCAGACTTGGATTGTGAGGAACGGCAACGTCGGAGTTGTCGATGTCAAACTTGAGCGCCATCAGTGGCAAGGATGCAGACACGGAAAGCTTGTCGTGTGGCGTAACGTAATCTACTCCAAGAATGAAGGAGGCATGGCTTGCAGGTACGCCCTTGATGTCAAGCCCTTCTGTTTCCACCACCGTATCCGAGACCGCATAGGTCGTGCCGAAGGAGGCATTGAGACTTCCAGCCTCCCCGAGCCAACTTTGTGCATGAGCCTCTGTCGCTATGGTGCTTAAGGCTAGAGTAAGCAGAATGAATGGTAATTTTCCCATCGTGCTTAACCATAACATTTCCTGCCTCTTGCCATCCGCGTCCTGCTACGAGAAAGCATGGAATGTATGACGAACCCCAAAGTTCATTTCGCTGCCCTTGCCATCGTTGCAATGCTTGGATGCAACAAGAAGGGGCAAGACGATGAGGCGCCCGCGTCCGCCACACCAGTCCAGCAGGCTCCCCCTGCACACGAGGTGAAGGAAACTCCGCCAAAGGAGACCTGGACCTGGTATCGGGTGCGATTGGCCTCGGTAGAGCCTCGAGCCACAGTGCCGTTCTTCCTCAAAGTTCCCAGCCCCGAAACCAAAGGGGCCGCGGAGATTCGCGTCGGCGAAGAGTCCTTACAGATTCCAATTACATGGCGAGGAGCCAGTTCCTTTGAGCTCGACTTCGAGATCTTCCCGGTGACGATGAAAGCATCCCTTGTCGAGGACCAGCTGGTTGGCAGCTGGATCCAAGACTCGGGCTCGTGGGGCAGGGCTGAGCTGGCCTTCGAAGCCAGTGTTGTTGCCGACCCACATTCGTGGCGCTTGTTTCCTGGCGAAGCTCCTCCTGTAAAAGCGGCACAGACCTCTGCGAACTGGCGCTTGGAAATGCCCGATTCCGGACTCGCTCAGTTGTCACTTTCGATCGAAGCCGAGTCGGCTCACGGCACGATTCTCTTCGAGTCGGGAAATCGTATCTCACTGGCCGGTCGCGTAGGGCCCAGTTCTGTCAATCTAGCTGGCTTTGATGGCACAAGTGCGTACGTACTCACGGCTAAGAAAAACACTGACAGCGCGCTGCAGAGCGGCCAATGGCTGGCCGGTCCAAGCTTGGCTTGGCAAGAGACATTCGTCGGCGAATCCGCGTCGGACTTTGAACTTACCGTCGGCCCAACCGTCGCCGCCAAAAAGAGTCGAGTACAAATTACCGGCGTCGATCTCAAAGGCTACGCTGGCAAACCAACCATCATCGAGTTGGCTGGTAGCTGGTGCATCACCTGCCGCTACGCGGCCCCTTTCTTGCGAGAAATCTACGCAGAGCTCCACCCCAAAGGATTGGAGATGCTCACCCTGGCCTACGAATTCACAGACGACGAGGATTACAACGATACCCAAGCAAGAGAGTTTAAGGAGCAATACAGCGTTGATTGGGAAGTGACCGCCGTGCATGGAGCCCCCGACTCCTTCGACGACATAATGCCCAAAGGCTTTAAAGGGATCGATGTCTCGGGCTTTCCCATCTCCATCTTCGTCGATAGGGAGGGGTACGTCACCCACGTCCATGCGGGCTTTCCTGCATCGAAGAATAGCGAAGACTACAAGAAGGTTACCCGAGAGTATCGCGACCACGCTCGGCAACTGCTTGCCCCCAAACCGTAGCTAGACCGAAACGACGAAACCCGCGGAATGCACGGGTTTCCTCGACCATATCCGTCGCACCGAAAACGACGAAACCCGCGGAATGCACGGGTTTCAGACGTACGTACGGTACTTGCGTTGCGACTACTCTTTGATAAGAACAACTCGGCGATTTCGCGCCGATGTGCTCGGCTCGGTGGCGGGTTCGGTCTCGCCCTTTGCCTCGATTGAGATTCGGCTCGAGTCGATTCCAAAGCCGATTAGGATATCGCGGGCAGCGCTTGCGCGACGCTCGCTCAACTCGACATTGTAGTCCTCATCGCCGACCGAATCGGTGTGGCCTTCGATCGTGATTCGCGCATTTGGATTGTCTTGCATCCATGTAGCGTTGGCGCGCATGCGCTTTGTAGCTGCGTTGTTAAAGGCTGTCTTGTTGGTCCCAAAGCGAAAGCTACGAGTCCACTTTCCAGTTGCGGCTGCAACTGCAGGCTCTGCCTTTGGTGCTTTGCGCTCAACCTTTGGTGCTTTGCGTTCGACCTTAGGAGCAATATCGTCTTTGGGTGAGTGCGTGACTGTGGCCACGCGTGGCTCCGGAGTTGGAGATACCGAAGGAGAGACGCGCTCGGCTGGAGTGACCACAGGGGCCTCTGTGCCGGTCTTGATGGCCGTACGAAGCTCGCCATTCTCGATACCAGTGTCGACAGGCTTTCGAACCTTCTTTGCGAGCACAGGCGTCTGCTCACGCGATTGCTTGACCGACTTGCGAGCGAGCATGGTTTCGGCAACGCGAATGGTCGACTTGCTCGACGACTTCTTCTTTAGAACCTGAGCTGTTTTGAAGCGCTCACGAGCCGCAGTCATTTGAGATTCGTCGGCAATGACAAGGTCGTACTTGTCACGCTTGGCAGCCGAAACCGACGAGGCGTACTCGGTCTTGTGACGTGCACTCTCAAGCTTCTTGATCAGAGCGCTATCTCGGCTACCGAGGATTAGGATTCTCGAGGGATTGCTGGAAACCTTTGCTTTGCGAGCTTTGATGCCCGACTGAGCGCCCATCTTGATGCCACAGGCATCGGCGGTTTCCACGTGCCCTATGGCAAATGAGGAGGTTGCGAGAATAGATGAAAATAGTAGCGCTTTAATCATTAGGGAATCCCTTGCTGCTCGACGTGTGATTGAAGTCGATAGTACCCGGTGGCCTCAAACCACGCAAGGGGCATCAATGATGCGCAAATGCTGCAGTGTGCCGCTACGGCGCACGTATGCGCACATGTCTTCTTTTGGCCTCTTCCGCAACGTAAGAACAATACTAGGGCGACTCGCGCCGTTGCCGACTAGAACGTTGTCAACTGCCCCAAGTTGGAATGACTTCGTCTCGTTAGTCGACAATAAAGATTTGCAACATGCGAGGACCTTGCGCGCCGATGACAAGTCGCATGTCGATATCGCCAGTACTAGAAGCACCCGTTACCCATACGCAATGTCTTGGTACTCGTACATGACGATGGCGCAGCTCGTCCCACGAGTCTTCGAGTGAAGCGACAATGCTCTCGCGCTTGACCAGGACGATGTGGGTCTGGACGATGAAGCTCGCAAGAGCGGGGAACTGCGGAGAGGAGGCGAGAAGCACGCTTCCGGTTTCGGCGACTCCACTGATGGCCTCGGTGATGGAGGTTCGGTCGTCTTTGCGCATGGCGCCGGTTCGCATCTGGAGCGCAGACGAATCGAGTTTGTATCGCTCGATGGCGTCGGCTGGGGCAACGACGACTTCGGGCGAGATTTGCCGTCCGCGTAGATACTCTTCGATTTGCGTACCAAGCTCGTCCGCAGAGCACTCGGCGCTACCGCTACCGCCTTCGGATAAGAGCGTCCGGAATCGCGTAATGAGCTCGTCCTGGCTCGCGACTGCGCGACTTTCGGCCCGCTTGGTTTTCACGCGCTCTGCAATCGCTGCCCGTGCTTCCTCCACATCAACAGTGCGATGCAAGCGAGAGCGAATTGCTCCAAAGATCTTGTCGCGCCCGTTCACGGTTTTTTGCGCTCCTTCCACTGTTGTTGGAAGGTCTGTTTTGCAGGAGCCGGGAGCTCGCGGATTGATGTCCAGCCACCGGCGAAGGGCAGCTTAGAGAAGCTCCCCTTTGCGCGCCCCAAACGGCCGAGTACACCTGCAACAAGCCCAGTCAGGAGGTGATAGAGCGCTGGCCTGCGAACGGCGAAGGACCACGCCCACAGCCCCATGCGCTCTGCACGACCAATGAGTCCACGCTCGAAGAGATCGTTTCTCAGATCGCGTTTAAGCGACGTTAGCGGTATTTGCATTGGGCATACCTCATCGCATCGCCCGCAGATCGAAGTTGCCCGGGGCAAGTCGGTGGCGTTCTCGAGACCTATCAACTCGGGAACCAGCGCCGCCCCGATTGGCCCAGGGTACACCCAGCCGTAACTGTGCCCACCAACCGCAGCGTAGATCGGGCAGTGATTGATGCAGGCGGCGCATCGAATGCACCGAAGTAGCGGCTGCTTCGATGAGCCGAGCAGACTGCTTCGTCCAGCGTCTAGGAGGACGAGATGAAACTCCTCGGGCCCATCCAGATCACCAGGCTGGCGAGCGCCTGTTGCAAACGTTGTGTAGGCCGTGAGTGCTTGTCCAGACGCCGAGCGACCCAGGAGCCGAAGGGTTGCCATCGCGTCCTCGGGGGTGCCCACAACGCGATCCAAGGTTGTCACGACAATGTGCACCGGCGGCACCTGCTGCGAGAGGTCGCCATTGCCCTCGTTCGTCACGATCACAGCCGTTCCCGTGCTGGCGATGAGTATGTTGGCACCGGTGATTCCAACGTCGGCCTCGAAGTAGTGTTCGCGGACAACATCGCAAGCCTGACGCACGAGATCTTCGACCTCTTCTTTGCGCTCGGTGTGGCCATAGCGGCGATGCTTTAGATGAAATAGATCGCTAACTTCGTCGATGGGCTTGTGCCAGGCCGGGGCGACGATGTGCGAAGGCCTTTCGTTCGCCAACTGCAAAATGTGTTCGCCAACATCGGTCTCAACAACGGTGATTCCCTCCGCTTCGAGATGGTCATTTAACCCGATCTCTTCGGAGATCATCGACTTGCCCTTCACAACGACTTTGGCGTTTCGGCGTTTGCAGATCTGTGCAATTGCCTCTTTTGCATCGTCGTATTCCGAGCACCAATGAACCTTGCCGCCAGCTGCTATGACATTCTCTTCAAGCTGCTCAAGGTAGATGTCTAAGTTTGCAAGTACGTGCTCTTTGTGAGCAATTGCCTGTTCTTGTACCTCGGCAAACTCTGGGTAGCGACTTAGCGCGTTCCTGCGCATCTTGCCAAGATTGAACGTCATCTTGGTGAGCGTCTTCTGCAGACCGGGGTTTGCTATCGCCTCATGAGACTTTTTCTTAAAGTCCTTTGCTTCGGGATTCATGAGATCAATCGGATCCCTGGCCAATTGGGGAGGCGTCGTAGTTCTGTGACAAGACCTCCGCAATGTGGCGCACTGCAACTGGGCTCCCTAAGCGCTGTAACCGGCCCGCAATGTTTAGTAGGCAGCCCATGTCTGTCGAGACCAAAAGTTCGGCAGAGGAATCTGCAATGTCGTTTAGCTTTCGGTCGACCATGGTCTGCGAAATCTCTGGGTACTTCACACAAAAGGTGCCACCAAATCCGCAGCATTCTTCGGGGTTGTTAAGCTCGACAAGCTCGAGATCGCGAACGCTGTCCAACAGGGTTCGTGGCTGGTCGACGACCTTGAGTTCTCTTCGAGCACTGCAGTTGTCGTGCAACGCAACTTTTGTAGGGCAGGTGGCATCGACGGAAGAGATTCCACACACGTTCACCAAAAACGAGGTGAGTTCGTAGGTGCGACTTGCCACAGCAACAGCGCGTTCGTGCCACTCGGCTTCGTCTTCTAGCAACGATGGGTAGTGAACCCGTACCATCGCAGCACAGCTGCCAGATGGCACGACAACATAGGCGACCGACTCGAAGGCGGCGACCACTTGCTTGGCGATTTGAATCGCGCTGGCCCGATCACCGGAATTGAAAGCGGGTTGGCCACAACAGGTTTGCTCGGGAACCTCGACTTGAAACCCTTGACGTTCAATCAGGTTTGCCGAAGCAAATGCCACCTCGGGGCGAAACAAGTCAACAAGGCACGTGACCAAAAGGCCTACCGACTCTGAGCCGTTTCGTCCCTTCATCTACGAAGAAATATTAGCAGAATGCCCACTTCCTTCGCAAGGCAACCACCGGTAGCTCTTGCTCGTGTTGCGCATCGCGAGAGAGAGTTTACTCTGCATCCTTGGCCAAGAGTTGTTTGATTTGATCTTCGTAGAGAGCCGCACCGGCCGCCCTAAACTCACCCGTCGCCAACCCACGAAATCCGGTCTGTATGTTGTGAATCTTGCCGTCTCGTCCAACCAGTACCAAGGTCGGGAACGAGGTTAGAGACATCTGTGGCAGCACATCCGCCGCATCTTGAGGCGGCGCACCGACAAGCAAGCGGTAGGGAATCTTATAGCGATCGCGGTACGCGCTCACCGACGATTGCCCATCGGCAAACTCAAAGCTCACGCCGATGATGACGAGCCCTTCTGCTTGGTAGCGCTCGTGCCATTCCTTGAGCAGAGGAACGAGTTCATGGCAGTTTGGGCACCAGGTGCCAAAGAGATCGAGCAGCACAACCTTGCCTTCAAGACCAGCATCCGCAAGTGCAAAGTCCTTGCCCGATAGGTCGGTGAAGACAAGCGAGGACACACTCCCCTTGCCAGTCCATTCGGTAATTTCAGCGCACTCAGGAAGAGCGTTGTCGAGCGTGTCTTTGATGTGACGAGCGCTAAACTCTTGGCGAAATAGGTTGAACTGCCCCGCTCCTCGCAGTGTGCCATCGGGCTGAGCATCTGCAGTCACGATGTATGCAAAAGCGCCATCGAAATACGAGAGTCGGAGTTGCCCCTTCTGGAACACTCCTGCGAGATGGCCGTAGTCACCGGTTGGCGCAACGAACACTCCTTGAACGCTGCCTTCTTGAACGCTGCCTTGCCCTTGTGCAAATCGTGCACCGCAGAGTTTCGTGCTTCCGTCCGGCTGAGGATATGAGACTTCCCATAGCCCATCGACCGATGGGACCGCGGCGATTGCGGAGTCGCTTATCGCTGCACTCGACGCCGCAAGGACATCAAATCGAGCGCGCTCTCCTTGTGCGGCGATGAACGGAAATTCCAGTGAGCCGCCAGCCCACGGGAGACTCCAGGTTCCCTTCAGCGTTCTCGGTTTCTCTTCCGAGAGTCGGGCCACGATTTTCGTTTGGAACGCGGCAAACGTCATTGTGACTTCGTGATCGTCAATGGAGACTGCTGTAATGGCCAACTCGTTATCGCCATTGACGACGACGCTTGGCTCATCATCCGTTGCGCTGATCTTCAGCTCAAAAGGAACCGACGTTGGGGCCAGCCCATCGCCTTCCAATGCGATTGTGGCGTGCCATCGCCCCGCCATTGCCCCGCGCTCTGAGTCCACGGTTGGAACAGCCTGAGCGGTGTTGGTCGTCGCCGTCGAGGAGGGGTCGGGCGCGACGTTTTGTGACGCCTCCTTCTTACTGCATCCAACAAGGACGACACAAGCGAGCAATATGGAATGGCGGCAGATCGAACGAGGCTGCATAGGCATCAAGAACTTGAGTGTACGGCCTGCAGGCCAGTCGCACGAGACAATCGTCGTGATTCGAGAACTGTGCCGATTTCGCGCAGTTCGCAATCTGCGCAGAGTTCCGGCACTGGGCCACGAGGCGTGCGACGGCGGCGAGTATACGAGTTTTACTCAGCGGCAGCGCTACGGCGAGCGGGCTGCGCGATCCGGAGCGCAGAGCTCGCCACGACAAAGCCTTCCACTACCATTTACTTGCACTTCGACTGGGTGGTTTACTGCAGGTACGTAGTCTTGCCCGTGGGGGGCACGACCGCAGTCTTGCCCGTGGGGGGCACGAGGCTGCGACTCAACTTACATTCAAGGAAATACGAAATGGCAGATTCTCTCTACACTCGACTTGGCGGCTATGACGCAATCGCAACGTTTGCAACGATGGTCGTGCATCAAGCACAAGCTGACGCCACGCTAGGCCGCTTCTGGGCCAACCGCGGGCAGGACCGACTCGATAGCGAGTTGCAACTGCTCATCAACTACCTTGTCCACAAGACCGGCGGGCAGATGTACTACGCGGGTCGTGATATGGGGCCAACTCACAAGGGCATGGGCATCACTCAAGCGGATTGGGATCGATTCGTCGAGATCGTTGGAAGCGTTGCCGGCGAGTTGGGTGTCCAGCCAACAGAGGGCGGCGAAGTCATGGGGTTCTTCGAGAGCCTCAAAGGCGACATCGTCGACGCATAGCTCTCGCACTGCGTACCGACACCTGTGTACCGGCAACGAGCGTCGTTGTCGGTCACGACATACTTTCAGCGACTACTAAGAAATTCTCTCAGCGACTACTAAGAAATTCTCTCAGCTTGATACGACTCGGTTGCACCGAGGAAAAACTCCGAATACCGCTAGCAGACAAACTCTTACAGAGTTAGTTCGCAACTCACTCGGCGCTACTCACTCGGCGCTACTCACTCGGCGCTACTCACTCGGCGCTACGTCGTAGCCACTCGCTAGGCGCCACTCTCGTTTGCGGCGCTACTCACTCGTAGCTACCTCGTGGCTCGAAGAATTTGCCTCAAGGGGCACTGGCTCCTTGGGAAGCCTTGCAATAATGCGATGCTCGGTAGTCGCGAAGCTACCTTCAGAATCGATAATCTCGGCGCGAACGATTACCGGCTGACCGTCGTAGCTGCGAAGGACCTTCTTATCGAGTGGAAACACCAAGCTGTAGGGCCGGCTGAGTTCGAGACCTTCGCCTTCATCGGCGTACGGAATCCGCACGGGACATGAGGAGTTTGTGATCGGCTCGCCATCGCCGTCCAACAGCCTTAGCCGTGTGCGAGGATTCTTCTTACTTAGAATATTCGTCGGGTCGCCGGGCTCAAGACCTTGAATTCGAGTGACGATGCGAATGTGATGGCCCCCTTGCCCGCCGGGCTCAAGGACAATTTCTTCGCCATCCTCAAAAGCAGAAAATCCCCCAAGGCTCGAGCCAAGCTGAATGCTCCCGGCCCCTGCGACTGCAGTGTCGATCGGCCAGCACTCTACGATCTCGGTACTTGTCTCATCGCAAGCTACGGAGAATAGCAATACGCTGGCGAACAGCAGGTAAGGAGCTTTGCCCGTACGTTTGGAGTAACTCATCACTCTTACTATTCTACCAAAACCCTAGCATCGTGCCCATGTAGGCATTTCGGCAATCCCGAAAACAAAAAAGGCCCATCCCGAAGGATGAGCCTCTTAGCGATGCGCTATTGCTACTTGAGTTGGTTGATGCTGAAGGCCATTGCCTCGCACCACATTCCGAGGAAGTCGATGCGTCGGTCGAAGACATCGCCGTCTACACCGCGGTTGTCAAAGCGACCGAGGTTGTGTGAAACGTTGCCAACAAGAATAACACCACCTTGTGGAGCTTCAGCAGCAAACTCCTCAAGAACGGCTGCAGGAATCACGAACTCGCCATCATTAGCAGTTACGCAGAACTCGATGATGTTGGTTCCCGATGGATCAACGAGCATGACGAGAGAAAGAATCTCATTGTTGTCAGGCTGCCCTGCGCTGGTTCCAGAGTCCCAGCTCACGGTGAAATCTTCGGTGAATCCGCCAACAGGCCGATCGATCGCTGAGTCACCCACAGGGTTTGTCATGACCATTGCGCTTGGCATGTAGAGAGCGTCTTCGTAGGTCGTCGCTGGGTATTCAGCGCTACCTTCCATGCTCACTGAGTATGTCGTGTCTTCGTCGACAAAATTACTGTAGGGGACGTCGTCCTCTGGGGCAGGCATTCCAGTTCCCTTAAGGGTCTGGTACCAAGCTCCCGAGTGAAGGCGACTGATCATGTCAGTCATCTCTGCGTCGGTGCCATCCGTAATCGGGGAGACAACGAGATCTTGGCTACCACCAGAGATGGTTAGGTCGCCCACGTTGACGTGAGTCTGAACGCTAACGTCGTTGGCTGGCCAAGTAATGTCGTCGGCAGAGACGTTGTTACACTCGTCAAGTCCGTTGAGACCGTCACCTGAACCAGGAGTGAGGAAGACGTGGTCTGCTCCACCAGAAGAGGTGAAGTGAGAAATGTTCCGAGCAATCTGAGCTGGAAAGACCGCCTGGAGGCCCGTCGAGAATCCGATGTACTCGAAGATGACCATTCCGCCTTCAGGAGATGCCACTGTGATAGCGGGATCTTCATCTACGCCAGCATCACAAGGATTGTGAATATCGCCGCACGAGGAATCGCCACCACCATCGGTGTTGCTGTTGCCATCGTCATCGCCACAGCCTGTAAGGCTTAGAGAACCGGCGGCTAGAAATAGAGTCGAGTACTTTAGAAATTTATTGGCAAACACGGTGCCCCCCTTATGAATTAGTGTCCCGATTTAGCGGCACTGATTTTTCTTTCCCGTCGTATCGCTCTGCCCCACAGAGCAAGCCGACTTTGCGATCAAAAAAAACCAATTCCCCCGAATCAGACTCTCAAGTTAATGGTTGGAAGTAAAAAGCTCCCAACGACAGGAGCAATCCTATAGAGCAACCAAACTGTACGCAAGAATAATGTGGTTACGTTTTTGGTATTGCGCCTTAAGGTTTAATCTTCGGCAGATCAATTCCAGTACACCCACTTTCGTAAGCGTATGTTTGCGTTGGAGATCCGCTGTTCTTTCTACGAAGAATACTCAGAAAGAACTAACCGAAGTTAAATTCCATACTTTGGTAGGTGTACCAGCGCAGGGATTCATACCTGCGAACAGGCAGCGCAGGTGGGAGGTACTGCTACGGGTAGTATTTATCCATACTGTGCGTACAAGGGCTCTAATGCTGGATCGGCCGGCAACCAACGTTCGCTTATCTAACCTCAATTGCTTCGCACAGCTAGAGCATCATCCTGCCGCCGTTGATGTCGAAAATGTTTCCGACCATGCCCTGGCTGCCCGCAACAAAGACCACGGCCTCAGCAATCTCTTGCGGGGTATGAAAACGTCCTAGCGGCATTGTGGCAACCATACGTGCTTTTACGGTCTCAACATCGAGGCCGTGAATTGCGCCGAGCTCTGCGGGAATCTGATCCCCCATTGCTGTCTCTACGAGGCCTGGTGCAACCGCATTAATTCGCACGCCGTCACCAGCAAATTCAAGTGCAGCACTCTTGGTGAGAGAGATGAGTGCTGCTTTCGACGCACCGTAGGCCGCCATGTTAGGCGTTCCCAAACGGCCCGCTACTGACGCGAGATTAACAATGCTGCCCGATTTGCGCGCTCGCATCGATGGAATCACCGCCTGCATGCAATACAGAGCGCTGTGAACGTTTGCCTGCATCATGCGCTCCCAAGATTCCTCGGTGTACTCGAGAAGTGGCGATGCGGCATAGCTGCCCGCGTTGTTGATCAGAATATCAATGTGACCAAAGGCCTTGAGCACCTTATCAACCAATGAGAACGCCGTCTCCCGCTTACTCACGTCACCGGCGAATGCGCGAACCTCACCACCGCTTGATTGAGCGGCCTTTGCGCCGGCCTCGGCACTCTCAGGTGAACGCCCATTTACGGCAACGCTCGCCCCTTGCTGCAAAAATTGACGCGCAATCTCCAAACCGATACCGCGGCTTGAACCAGTGACCATGACGACAGTGCCCTTCATAAGGACAAGCCTAACACTGGACGAAATCATAACGCTCGCGCATCTCGCCTGATGAATCTTGCCTGCGAATTGAGTTCTCCAACTTTCATTTTGCGCGAAAGGTTGCCTACCATTGATCTTTCAAGCGCTGTTTGAGCCAAGTGCTTCACGTTTTAGAAAGGACTTCCGATATGACACTTCACGCTGGCGAGTTGTTAGTTGCATGCCTTGAGAGTCACAACGTCGATCGGGTGTTTTGTCTGCCGGGCGAGAGTTATCTAGCGGTTCTGGACGCCCTCTTCGAGCACAAGTCAATTCAGCTTGTCACCGCAAGGCATGAAGGCGGGGCGGGGTTTATGGCACTTGCCGACGGCAGAATGAGCGGTCGGCCCGGCGTGTGTTTCGTTAGCCGAGGTCCGGGCGCGGCGAATGCTGCGGTCGCGATTCACAGCGCGCAAGAGGATGCAACGCCTCTCGTTCTCTTCATCGGCGACATTCCCCGAGCTGATGCGGGGCGACGCTGCTTTCAAGAGATTGACTACTCGCAGATGTACGGTGGTCTCACAAAAGGGGTTTGGAACATTTCTGATACCGCGCTTCTGGCCGAGACGGTCGCGCGAGCCTTTCAGGTAGCGCAGAGCGGAACACCCGGACCTGTGGTGATTACGTTGCCCGAGGACATGTTGGTCGAGCAGGTTGAAACGTCTGCTCTACCCTCCTCGCGCCCGAATCCGATGATTCCTACCGGCCCAAGCAACGAGCAACTCGACGCCGCGCTCGCCCTGCTCTCCAAGTCAAAACGCCCACTCTTAATGGCGGGCGGCATGCTATCGCTTGGGCGTGGGCGCGAAGCCTTGCAAGCGTTTTCCGAAGCGCATGGGGTGCCCGTTGTTACGACCTACAAACGCCAAGACGTATTTTCGACGACTCATGAGAACTACGCGGGCTACATGGGCTTTGGCACCTCAAAAGTGCAGGTTGCGAACTATCATGAGTGTGACCTTGTTCTAGCGATCGGAACTCGGCTTACCGACGTCACAACGCAAGGGCGAACTTTTCCCTCCGCACCTGTTCCCACCCAGCCTCTCCTTCACGTGTACCCCGACCCAGGGCAGATCTCGTGGAGCTACCAAACCGAGAGTGGGATTGTTTGCGACCCAGCACTTTTCTTAGAGGCGCTAAGCAAGCGAGCGGCGGCCCAAGAGCAGCTTGCAGCGAGAAAGACCTGGGCTGCAAAGCTCAATGCGATTTGTAAAGAGCGGGCTCTGTGGAAATCGAGGGCACCGTCCGACGGGGTGGCATTTGGCGATGTTGTTGTCGAACTTGGAAAGACGCTCAAAGAGGATGCGATTGTCGTTACCGACGGAGGCAACTTTGGTGGTTGGGTGCACCGCTACTTTCCATTTAAGAGCACCAATACGCTCATTGGCGTTGGTTCTGGCTCGATGGGCCCCGGAGTGCCCGGTGGCATTGCGGCGGCTCTGAGATACCCGAAGCGGGAGGTCGTCGTCTTTGTTGGTGACGGCGGATTCTTGATGACCGGCAGTGAACTTGCGACCGCGGTGCAGTTAAATCTGCGCCTGCGAATTTTTGTCGCAAACAACAAGAGTCTCGGAACAATTCGGTTGTACCAAGAGCGCAACTATCCGGGTCGCACGGTTGCAACAACTCTTCACAACCCCGACTTTGCGGCTCTTGGCGACGCTTTCGGCGCGAAGGGATTTCGCATCGAGAGCACCGACCAAGTTGCCTCGGTTGTGCAACAATCCCTCGACCATCCCGGCTCGGTTGTGGTCGAGGTCAATACCAGCCTAGAAGAAATATCGGCCAACATTACGCTGTCGCAAATTCGCGCTACGACGTGAGTTGTGTCTGCTATCGCATATTCTCGGGAAGGCGGAGAAGGCCCGCCTCTCGCATTGTGATGCCTTTAGAGCGGGCTTCAAGCCCAACCTCTTCGGTCGCTTTAGAGACACGACCCTCGATTTCGCCAAGCAATTTATCTGGATCAATGTCCCAGCCAAGCTGAATGATTCCACTAACGGTGCAGATCGCGCCGCCACTGGCAATGAAGTCTGGAACCACGTCGATCGAACGCGCCTTTAACGCTTCGAAGGCCTCGGGAGCTACCGAGAAATTGCCACCCTCTACGATCATATCGCAGTTGAGCTCGGGCACTTCTTTTGTGCCCACGGCATCGGGGCCCGCCGCCAAAACCAGTACATCGCATTTGGTTGCGAAGATTTCATCACGATGACCGCAATGAATCCCAGCGCTCAATGCCGTTCGATCGATCTCGCGCTTATCGCCCTTCGCAGCCATTAGAGCGTCGCAATCGAGCCCATCAGGAGCTGTGTAGCAGCCGCCAGCATCGGCAACGCCCACGATCTGATGGCCGCGCTGGGCTAGGAAATATGCAGTTCCCATCCCAACCGAGCCAAAGCCTTGAATGGCAACTCGCAACGGCGACGCCTTTCCATAGACCCGCGCGCCGGTTTCGACGGCGCCCGTTACACCAATAGCAGTGCGGGCATTGGTGATGCTTAGCGGCCCCTTTGTAAGACGCAGAGCCTTGTTGTAGTTGTCAACGCCCTCGTATCCGTAGGGCGAGCTTTCGGCGAGTGCCATGTGACGAGACTTGAGCCCTGCCCGCTTTGCAACCGCGTCACAGAGATCTGGCGGAGTATTCATATCCGGTCCCCAGCCGTACATCTTTGAGCAAATCGGGCCGACGTGCTCAAAGAATCGAACCAGCGCATCTTCGAGGCCAGGCGAGGTTGGGTCGTAGCAAATTGCCGATTTACCTCCGCCCAATGGCAGGCCCATCATGCGATTTTTAAGGGTCATGCCTTTTGCGAGTCGAGTCACCTCGGTGAGGCTCACCGATTTGGTAACTCGAAGCCCACCTCCTGCCAATCCGTCTACGAGGCTGTCAATGACAAGCATGCCCTCAAAGTCTTCAATGGGGTCGCGATAGATGATTTGAAGTATCGGTCCGTGCATATTGCGACAAGTATCGTGAAACTAAATTGCACCGTCAATCCGAAGGGCTAGCCTAGCTCTCGGGGCGTTTCTCTCTGATGTATGCTAGGCAAATGTCAACAAGCCGTATCTCAAGGGCTTTCTGTGCCATCTCTGTCATTCTTGCTGCACTTCTAGTTACTGCGGTCGAGTCTCACGCGGAAGTGAGAAAGACCACCGGGCGCCTACCAGCACCGATGAAGTTTACGCGACCGGTCTCGGAGGGCGGGTTGGCTAATCAGGTTCAAGCCTTTGCACAAGACGGCAAGGGATTTATCTGGATGGCGACGCAAAATGGCATCACTCGCTACGATGGCATTCGATACACCGGCTACGAAAACGATCCGAAAGACCCTAAGAGTTTTCCCGCTGCTTGGGTTGGCGACTTGGCGGTTGATACGACGGGCAAGCTTTGGGCTGCTGGCGATACCGGCTTACTTCACTACGATCCGATCGACGACTCGTTTCAGGCAATCCCGCGTTTATCTGTCGGATATCAAGCTGCGAGCGAAGGCGAAGAGGCAGCGTCTCTCGACATCGTCGCAACAGCGATCCACGTTGACGCCTCAGGAACGCTTTGGGCCGCCCTCTCGGACTTTGGCTTGGCCTCGGTGAACACCAAGACTCTTGACGTCACACTGTACCGTGAGGCTCTTCTCGAGTTCGTTGTCAAAGACATTTTGGACGATGGCAAAGGCACTCTGTGGCTTGGCACCGTGGAAGGCGGCGTGATTGCCTTTGATCCTGCGAAGAAGGAAGTTACAGCGCAGTTTTGGAATGAGGAGGGCGAGGACGACCAGCTAGTCGAGGACGAAATCAAGAGCATGGCTTGGGACGAGGTTGGAGCCTCGCTTTGGGTTGGAACCGTTAGTACGGGCTTGGACCTGCTAAATCTTAAAACTGGAAAAGCGACGCACTACACCCACGACGTTGCCGATCCAGGATCGATCTCGCTTAACAAAATCTACTTCGTCTTCGTCGATAGCGAGAAGACTCTTTGGGTTGGAACCAACGCGGGCCTAAATCACTTCGACAAAGCGACGGGGAAATTTAGTCGCTACATTCACGAGACCGGCGACGCTACCAGTATCTCCTTTAACATCGTGCTCGCCGGCTTCGAAGACGATGCAGGCGTCTTGTGGTTTGGAACCATCGGCTCGGGCATTAGCACCGTCGATCGATTGGCGATGAATCTTCAGTACCACCAGCTGGGCATGTCCCTTGGTTTTGCCGAAGACACCGACAACAACCTTTGGGTTGGCACCGCAGGTTCTGGACTCTACAAGTACGACTACGCGCGAGCCGAGAGAGTTAACTACACAAGCTTTGGAGTTCCGGGCGACCAAAACTACTTCGAACTTAAGGGCTCGAAGTTGGCGGCAATGCGCTTCGACAACGAAGGGCTGCTTTGGATTCTCGCCTATCCAAACGGCATGCTTGCATTCAATCCCGAAACAGAAGAACACCAAGTCTTCGATTCAATTACCAGCGACTCCATCAGCTCTGATTTCTTGATGGACTTTGTGGAAGACAAGAAGGGCAATTACTGGATTGCATCGCATGGCGAAGGTGCAGGCCTTATGTACTTCGACAAATCGGACCAGTCGTTCGACGCGGTGACCACCGAGACAAGCCTCCTGCCTTCCGACAATCTCTACACGGTTCGATTTGATCGAGCCAACCCCAACCTGCTTTGGATTGGGACGGGGGATGCAGGCCTTGCGAGCTACAACATCGCGACCGAAGAGGCCAAGAGCTTTACCTTCGATCAGGAATTTGCCAACCAAGCCGTTGAGTACATTCACCAAGATTCCGAGGGCATTCTCTGGTTTGGTACCGAAAATGGCCTTGGGCGCTTTGACCCGACTAAGCCCGATGCCGTCGAGCTCATCGAACTTGGTGACGGTATCAATGCCGAAACCGTTTATGCGATTCTCGAAGACACCGAGCAGCGACTTTGGATGACAACCGATAACTCAGGCCTCATCGTCTACGATAAAAACACCAAGAAGAGCCAGAATTACCTCGCTGCCGATGGTGCTCAGGACAATGAATACGCGCAGCAGGCCTTCTACCAATCGCCGTCGGGAAAGATGGCCTTTGGTGGCTTTAAGGGCTTTAACTTCTTTTACCCAAAGACAATCGTTCCCGACGCGCATAAGCCAACGGTAGTCCTAACCGACTTCCTACTCTTCGAAGAGTCGCAACACCTTAAGGATGCGGTTTGGAATCAACCAAAGATCAAACTCTCGCATACAGAAAACGATATCGAGATTCAATTCGCAGCGCTCTCGTATGCTGCTCCAAACCTAAACCGATACCGCTACAAGATGGTTGGCGTGGACAAGGACTGGAAGGTCAAGGACGCCACTCGCGCCTTTGCTTCCTATCCCAATATGGAGTTTGGCGACTACGAGTTTAAGGTCCAGGCAAAAGGCCGACATGGCGATTGGAATGAAGAGCAGACAGCGACGCTCTCGATTCATGTCGATAGGCCGCCATGGCGAACATGGTGGGCATACCTCCTCTATGCGGCTGCTGTTGGCATCTTGATTTTCTTCTACCTGCGCTTTCAAAAAGAAAAGCTCACAAGCCTCGCCAACCAGGCCAACCTCGAGAAGGTCGAGCGCGATCTAGAGCTCACTGGTGCGGTTCAGACAGGATTTCTTCCGACGGATCCAACGTTTAGAAGCGAAGCATTTGAGTTGCACGGCGTCTATCATCCGGCCGAATCAACCAGTGGCGATTGGTGGTGGCATACCTTCCACGATGGTTGGCACTTCACCCTCGTCGGCGATGTCACTGGACACGGCCCGGGTCCTGCGATGGTTACGGCTGCAGTTGCAACCGCCTTTCGCGTGCAACCTACCGAGAAAGAAATCGTCTCTCGCTTTGAGACGATCAACGAAGAGGTGCTTCGGGTTGGGCGCGGCAAATACATGATGGCGCTCTCGGTGCTTGCCATCGAAGAAGCGACGGGCAACTACGTCTATTACTCGATGGGTGGTTTGCCAGCGCTTCACTGCTCAAGCAACAAGGTCGCAAGTGTGGCCACTCGCGGTACGCTACTCGGCAATGCGGACTTCTCCGTCGGCGTAAAAGAAGGCACGCTGCAAGCCGGTGATCGAGTGATGCTCTACACCGATGGCATCCCAGAGATCGAGATGGCCAATGGTCGCCAAGTCGGTATGCGACGCTTCACGGGTGAGTACCAGCGTTCAAGCGAGATGCCTCTTTCGCAAGCTGCGAGGGAGATGGTCGAGTTTGCGCTGCGCGTAGACTCAGCTGAGATGCAGGACGATGATTGGACGTTCGCGATGATTAAGTGGGATGGCATCGGCGCTGCACCGTCACAATCTGGGCGCTAAGCGAGTGCGATGAGCACGAGGGCCGCGTTGTCACCACGCGAGCCCCTATGCTATTTTGTGATTTGTAATAAATGCGTGGTTTGGCGCCACAAGCAACAGGGGATTCTATGCAATTGGTACTCGATGCGTTGTTGGAGACCGCTACCGCTGAAACCAACCTAAGCGACTTTGGGGAAGAAAATTTTCGCGAAGGCTTTGAGGTTTTGGTCGATGCGTTCAATCGTGAGAACAACTTTCACGAAGCTGGAGCGAAGGCCATTCGGGGAGGTCTGCTTAACTCGTTAACGAACCGACTCAAGATCACCGCAGCAAATGCCGCGCACAACGTCTCGAACATCGAAGTTCCAAAGCCTGTCTTCATCATTGGCTACTTCCGTGTTGGCTCGACGCTCTTGCATCAGCTTCTCGATCGACACCCCGACTTGCATGGACCCAAATTGTGGGAGCTGTACTTCCCGGTCTCGTATCCGCCAGGGGAAACCGAAGACGCCAAGCTTGCAGACATCGCGCAGGGCTTTGCCGATGCCTACTTCGAGCGCGCGCCGCTGATGAAGTCACAGCATTACCTGGAAAAGAATCACCCAGACGAGTGCCATCGTTTCTTCACCAACATCGGACTTAGTCGCATTCATCTTTTGCGCCATCGCCTGCCGACGTATGCCGCGTGGCTTAAAGAGCAGGACCACACAAACGCCTACCGGTATCACAAGCACCAAATTCAACACATGCTCCACCGCAACGGTGCAAAGCGGCCGGTGCTAAAATGCCCAACGCACTTTTGGAATCTTTCGCAGCTTTTGTCAGTCTATCCCGACGCAAAGATCATCATGCTGCATCGCCACATGCCCAAAGTCTTGGCGTCCACAAGCAACCTGTGCCGAACGCTTCGCGAATCGTTTTCGCACGATGTTGAAGGAACGCGCATTGGAGCCGAGTGGCAAGAGGATTACCGGTTGGGAATGGATCGCATGCTCAAGTGGCGTGAGGGCAACGAAGACAAGATATTCGACCTTCGCTACAAAGATCTCATCAAGGATCCCAAGTCGACGTTCTTCGAGATATGCGAGTTCATCGAAGCTGAGCGCAACGAGAGGCTTGGCGATACGATCGATTCTTGGATGGCCGACAACCGACAGCACAAGTTTGGAAAGAAGCCCTACTCGCTAAATGAGTTTGGGCTTAGCTCGGGCGAAATCAACGAGAAGTTTAGCGACTACCACGAGCGATTTAATGTACCCGCAGAGGAACAGGCCTAAAGCCATGGCAGAACAATTCGATTACAAGCGCGCAGTAGCAGAACTCAATGCAAAGATCACAGGCACAGAGGTCGCCAAGGTGGGCCTACTAACGCCGCTGTCATTGCCGGGCGACTTGGTCGCAGGCGAGCTCATCACCAAAGGTGTTTTGCTTGCTGTGGAGTATCTTCGATCGAGCGGGCTCCTTCGCGACAATCTCGATATCGAGCTTGTTGTCGAGAATGACCAAGCGCTTGCTGCTGAAGAAGGCATGAAGAAGTCCGTCGTCGCAGGCTTTGCAAAGCTTGCTCAAATCGACAAGGTCATCGCAATTTTGGGCCAATGGCACTCTCGCACTGCTGTCGAGGCGGTAGCGATTTCGGCAAAGCTTGACGTACCGATGTTCGTGCAAAGTGGCTACGACAACTTCACAAAGCTTGGCTACAGGAACATCTTCCGAACGTATTCGACGGTCGAAGATCGCATGTTCGTTATGCTCGACTTCCTTAAGGAGCAGGGCTACCAGCGCATTGCTTGCGTCGCCTCCAATACCGATTTCACTCGCTTGGTTGCCGACGACCTCGATCAAGTGAACAAAGATGGCAACTACGGCTTCGAGATCATGCGAGTCGAGTTCGATCAAGAGACCGCCACTGACATCAAGCCCGAGCTGCAGAAGGTCATGGACTTTAAGCCAGACGTTGTCCTAAACGATGGCGTCGTGCGAACCAACTATTTGGTCATTCAGCAAGCGGCCGAAATTGGACTGCTGCCAACAACGCCGATGGTAACCATCTTCGCCTACCCAACGCGGACAAGCGATTTTTGGAAAGAGGGAGGAGAAGCCGCAGAAAAACTCGTATGGGCATCTCTTCTCTACCGCCCAGGTTACGAAGGCCTCTCAAACATTGGCACTTGGTTTACGGATACGTTCCGCGAGCGCTATGGCATCAACCCGCCAAACTCTGCGCTTCTCTCGTTCGCGCACATGCTTTTCATTGGGCAAGGTGCATCAAAGGCCAAAGACCTTACGCGCGAAGCTCTCATCGACTCCCTCGAATCAAACGAGTTCGAGAGCTGGATTGGCACCGTGCGCTTTGGGCAAACCGGCGATCATTTGCATCACTCGCCCTCGCCCATCGTGCTGATGCAGTACGGTGAGTACAAGCAAGATCTAAAAGATGCCAAGGTCGTGTACCCGAAAGAGTACGCGACCGGCAGCTACCGCAAGTAGCACTCGATCGAGTGCGCACTCGATCGAACGCAAAAAAGCTCTCGCAAGATGCGAGAGCTTTTTCTGTGCCCTGTGCCAACTAAGGCACGGGCATTTCGGGCAGAACTATTCTACGCCGCGTCGCAAGAACGTCGGCACGTCGAGTTCGCTATCCGGCTCGTTATCAACGAAGACCGTGCGAAGGCCTGGATGCACCGCACCAAAGTCGCGGCGAACCGGCTCACTCTTTGCTCGAGTGACTCCAACGCTAATTGCACCGTGTGATGCAACCGAAGGACCTGAGCCCTGCGCCATGGCCATTCCAGGAGTAGCTTGCGTCGGCGTATCGTTCATCAGATCGGCAAGCGCGCGATCCACTTCGGATGCCTCGTGAATCGGTACATCATCGTCGGTGAGCAGGCCCTGTGCCGGCGTGACAACGTAGTCCTGATACGAAGCCACTGGTGCTGGCGCGGGCGCAGCAACAACAACCTCGCGAGTGCCGCGAGCATGGCGACTTGCAGCAGGCGGGTAGTCCTTGGTGATCTGGCTTCGGGACTGGTACGCAACTGGAGCGGCAGCACCTTGGCTGTGCGCACCAGTGCTTGGCGAAACACCCTCGTGTGGGCGATCAAATCCGGTTGCGATAACCGTGATTCGAACGTCGTCGCCAATGTTGGGATCGACAACCGAACCAAAGATGATGTTGGCGTCTTCGTGTGCCGCATCTTCGACAAGGCTACAAGCCTCGCTCACTTCGTGGATGCCCATGTCGGGTCCGCCAGTGATGTTGATAAGAATTCCGGTGGCACCGTGAATGCTGATGTCCTCGAGAAGTGGAGATGAGATGGCTTCGCGAGCCGCCTCTTCTGCGCGCTTCTTCCCGCTCGAGCTACCGCTACCCATAAGAGCGCGACCTTGGTTGCTCATGATGGTGCGAACATCCGCGAAGTCGACGTTGATGAGACCGGGAATGGTCATCAAATCAGAGATACCGCGCGTTGCGTTGAGAAGGACTTCGTCGGCCTTTTTGAAAGCATCGATCATGCTGAAGTCATGGCCAACGATCTCGAGAAGCTTGTCGTTTGGAATCACGATCAGGGTATCGACAGCTTCTTCAAGCTCGGCGATTCCCAAGATGGCTTGCCTTTGGCGGCGACGACCTTCGAACGTGAAAGGCTTGGTTACGACGCCAACGGTGAGCGCACCGGCTTCGCGAGCGATGCGCGCAACCACGGGAGCTGCGCCCGTTCCGGTTCCGCCACCCATGCCAGCTGTCACAAAGACCATGTCAGCACCGGAGACCACGTCTTCGATGAGTTGACGGCTCTCTTCGGCACTCTTGCGACCAACTTCAGGGTTGGCTCCAGCACCGAGTCCCTTGGTGAGATGATCGCCAAGTTGAATCTTTGTACCCGCCATGTTGGCTTCAAGAGCCTGCATGTCGGTGTTTGCGGTGCAGAACTCAACGCCATCCAAGTTGGAAGCGATCATGGTGTTGACAGCGTTGCCGCCGCCACCGCCGCAACCGACGACTAAGATTTTTGCGTGAGACATATCTTCGAATTCCAGTAGTGCCATTGGTGTCCTTTATCCTCTTGATCCACTATTTCTATAGGTGGTTCACGATGGGCAACTTTTTGTCGTTTTCACGAAAAAAAAGAGTCACTCCCAGAGCGCTATCGCCAGTTTTTTTTGCCCGATTTCTCCACAAAAAAACCCACTAACAAGCCAACAAACTAGAAAATTTCGCTCATCCACCCGCGCATCTTGCGCCAAACGCCGCTATCGCTCTTCGACTCCATGGCAGCCATGGGAATTCCATCGCCTCGGCTGCCGTAACGCACAAGACCAACTCCTGTCGAAAACTCGGGTGCGTTGACAACGTCGGTAAGCCCGCCAATGCCGCTTGGCACCGACATGCGCGCAGGCAAGTCGAGAACCGTCTCGGCAAGATCGGGCAAGCCCTCGAGGTGCGTACAACCGCCGGTGAGCACAACGCCTGCAGCGAGCTGTGGAAGATAGCCGCTGTCCTCAAGCTCTTTGCGCACATGTTGGAAAATCTCTTCCATGCGCGGCTGAATGATTTTCTCAATAAGAAGCCTGCGCGAAACTTGCCTGGCATCGCGGCCACCGACTGAGGGAACTTCCATCATCTCGGCTTCGTCGACCATGTACGGCAAGCAGCAGCCGTACTTGCGCTTGATGCCTTCGGCAGCTTGCAGTGGCGTTCGCAGCCCAACCGCAATGTCGTTGGTGACTTGAAATCCGCCCAGCGGCAAAACCGCGCTGTGCACCATCGCGCCATCCGAGTAGACGACGATGTCGGTGGTGCCGCCGCCAATATCGACGAGCGCAACGCCGAGTTCTTTCTCGTCGTCATCGACAACCGCCTCTGCCGAAGCAAGCGGTTCAAGAACGATTGCCGCAACCTCAAGGCCACAGCGATTGGCGCACTTAATAACGTTTTGCGCGCTCGACACTAACGTCGTGACGATGTGCACCTTGGCCTCGAGACGAACTCCCGACATACCGAGCGGGTCGCGAATGCCATCTTGATCGTCGATGATGTACTGCTGCGGGACCACGTGAAGAATTTCGCGATCCGCCGGAATCGCCACAGCTTTCGCCGCCTCGATGACCCGCGCGATGTCGTTCTCTCGTACCTCTTGATCCTTCACAGCGACGATGCCGTGTGAATTCAACCCGCGAATATGCCCCCCAGCAATTCCCACGTAGATGGTCGAGATGTCGCATCCAGCCATGTGCTCGGCTTCTTCGATCGCCTTCTTGATCGCCTGCACCGTCGTATCGATGTTGACCACCACACCTTTGCGCATGCCTTTAGAACGCGCCGTACCAATCCCAATGATGTCCAAACCATCTTCGGTGACTTCACCAACGATTGCTGCAATCTTGCTGGTGCCGATGTCTAGCCCGACGATGATTTCATCCCGTTTCACTCTTGCCATGTTCTTCTAGTTCCCCGCGAATGCGACCGTGACTCGGTCTGATGGTGTGCGATCGGCGATACGAAACGATCGAGCAGCGGCGTGTTCCTCGGCATCAAGGGCCTGCCATGCTGAATCAAACGCTCGGTACCGCTCTGCCAATTCCCCATTGCCAGGAGTCCCGATATGAATCGCGATCGCGTTTTCAAATGTAATTAGGCTCATGCCGTGACGCTCATCGAGGTGCAGCTCACCAATGCGAGGTCGCTCGGCATTTTTTGCAAACTCGGTGAGCGCTCCAAGAGCTGCGCGAAGACGTTCGCGACTTTTCTCTGGCGATGCCAGGTGGCCCGCTCGAGTCATTCCCGTTATCACCACGAGACCGTCGACCTCGCCGATACTTAGGTTCGCTCGTTTAAAGAGTTCGCCAGTTCGGTTGGTGAGGTACAGCGCTCCCAGTGAGACTGCCGCCACGGCTTGCTCTTCGTGGATGACAATGTCGAGACCGGTTGGAAGGTCGCGCGAGACCTCGGCGCTTACGATCCAGGGGCTGGCCTCGAGACGAGTCTCAAGAGTGCCCATGTCGGCGCGAAAGATGTTTGGGTTGGCTGGCAGATCAAGAAGAGTGGCAATTGCCTCTTCCGACACCTGGGATTGCCCCGAGATATTGAGCTCGGCGATGGCGAAGCGCTCCGAGTGCATCATCCACTGATAGCCGTAATAACCGCCGCTAGTGGCGAGGCCAACTGCGCCTGCGATGGCTACTGCCGGGAGGCTGCGGCGCCCAAAGCCGAGTAGGCCTGAGCCGACCTGCCGGATACTCGGCATACGCTCACGCAGAGGAACGCGCTTCCGGTTGCTCTGGCGCTTGGCTGCGCGCGACTGCTCAGCCAAGATTGATCCGGATTTACGCTTGCGCCGAGAGGCGTGCTTATTGGGTGCAACGGGCACCTAAAATCAATGCGCATACCTTGCCATCGTGCGCAATTTTTCTGCTTAAATTCAGCGCAGTTAGTGCGAACAGACGTTCAGGTACTCTTGAGGAGCAGGCCTGAGTACATGTCGTTGTAGCGCTGTAATCCCTTGGTCTCACATTCGGCTAGCTCTTCCTCGCTTAGAGCCAACCGCTCGCAGAGTTGAGTAACAAGCTCGGTTGTCTCCTCCGGGAGCCCAACTGCCACTTGTCGTGCGAGGGAGACCAGGAAGACGGCAACCTGAGACGATTCAGACAATCCAAGCTCCTCCACAATCAGCGGATCGTGGTGGTGCTGCATGACATGTTCAAGCGCTTCAAAGAGCTTCCACTTCTGAGCCACCATCACCCCAAGGTCACAGTGGTCAAATCCGTAGGTGTCGAACTCAAGGTCGCGCTGCACCTCTTGGCAGGGTTCGCCGACCGTCGCGCGGTAGGACTTGCCAAGCACTTGGTTCATAAGCACGGTGCCAAAGTCGTGCATGAGGCCGCACAGGAATGGGTCGTCAAGATCCTTTGTGCGAACAAGCTGGGCGATGGATTCGGAAACCGCCGCCACCTTAAGCGAGTAGCCCCAAAGCACCTCGGTGAACTTGGTGGTCTTGCTGCCCATCATCGCCGAAGCCATGACCAGCTTTCGCAAGTCGCGCATGCCAATGCGAATGAGCGCGGCGCGCAGATTTGTCGCCGGGCGCGAACCGTAAAATGGCGACGAAGCAACCCGTAGGATCTTGGCGGCGATTGCCTGATCGGTCTGCACAAGGTCGTGCAACTGAGCCATGTTAAAGTCGGGGTCGGTGGTGAGTTGAAGGAGCTGTTGCGCGACAGCTGGCATCGTCTCGATGCTATCAAGCTTATCGATAGCCGACTCAAAGTCGGTGAGCGTTGCTTTGGCGTTTCCACAATTTTCTGCTGCTATGACTTCCATGATGTCCTCCTTATTGCGCCGCCGCAGCTGCTGTTTGGCTGCTTAGTTGACGACTAATCACATCTCGCAATTTCTCGTTTGCGAGTGGCTTTAGAAGATAGTATCGAACTCCAGCTTCTTTCGCCTGGCTAAGTCGCGAACGCGCGGTTACTGCGCTTATCGCGATCACAAGTGGAGGTTCTGCGAGTTTTCCCAATGCCCCAGCAAGCTGAAGCCCAGACAATCTTGGTAGGATTAGGTCCAGGGTTACAACGGTTGGAGGAGTTGACTTAGCGGCCCTCATGGCACTAATGCCATCTGAGAATATTCCCAAGATAGTATAGCCCTGCTCGGTAAATGCCTCGGCAATCGTACGTGCAACGGCCGGGGAGCTCTCTGCGATTATTACTGATTTGCTCATTGCACCTTCTATATGTTGACGACGCGGTGTAGTTCTTCGGCAGTTGTTCGGCCGGCAAAGACTTGTTCTAGCGCACTGGTGCGCAAATCCTTCATGCCATTAGCCATCGCGAGTGTTCGAATCTGAAGTGAAGTGGCATCTGTTCCAATTAGAGTTCGCATCTCGTCGTTGACGACAAGCAGTTCGTGGATGGGAATGCGGCCCTTGTAGCCAGACCCTTCGCAAACTCCACAGCCTCGACCGACCATGAGTTTGATGTCCTCGAGACCGCCGCCGGGCACGAGCGCTTCGAGCTCTGCGGCCGAAGCGGTGTATCGCATGCTGCAATCTTTGCAGACCGCGCGCAGAAGTCGCTGAGCCAAAATTGCCTGAAGTGAAGGCGCAATAAGCGGCCTTGGCACGCCCATCTCGATTAGCCTGTGCACCGCAGCCGCTGCATCATTTGTGTGAAGTGTAGAAAGCAGCAAGTGACCGGTGACAGCAGCTTCCGCCGCAATGCATCCAGTCTCGCGATCACGAATTTCTCCTACTAAGATAATGTCTGGATCTTGTCGCAAAATCGCGCGTAGAGCCTTGGGAAAGGTCACTCCGCGTTTTGGATTAATAGGCACCTGGTTAAGCCCCGGAATCTCGTATTCGATAGGGTCTTCTACCGTGACAACGTTTACTTCGTCTGTCACGCGTTCCATAAGTGCAGCATAGAGCGTCGTACTCTTTCCCGAGCCGGTTGGCCCGGTTACCAACACCATGCCCTGGGAGCGCATGATCTCGGCGCGAAACGCGGTAAGAACTTCTGGGTTCATACCAAGGCCGCCCAAATCTTTATCGAGCATCGCGTGGCCGAGAAGACGAATAACAACCTTCTCTCCACTTGCCACAGGAAGGCAGGAGACACGCATATCAACGGATCTACCACTCATCTTGGTTCGCACTCGGCCGTCTTGCGGAGAGTAGCGTTCGGCAATGTCGAGCTTTGCCAAGACCTTTACTCGAGAGACAATCCATGGACAAAGCACCATCGGGTAGCTTGGGCCCACTCGCAAAATCCCATCGACGCGAAAGCGCACGCGCACTTGCCCGCCATATGGCTCGATGTGGATGTCGGAGGCGCCAGCACTAATTGCATGAGCAAAGAGCCTGTCAACCAACTCGACGATCTTGCCTGCTTCGCCACCTTCTCGCAGAGCAAGTAAATCGCTCTCGGTAAGGGTTGCGACTTCGCTGGCTTCGATGTGTTCGAGTTCGGACGTATCCGCAGCCATGTAGTAGACACGAATCGCTTCCGCGATTTGCGTCGGCGGCAAAACCAACAATCGAATGGGACCTCCGATCAGCGCCCGAATGTGGTCGTAGACATCGATCTCGCGTGGATCGCTAATGCCAACATACACTTCATCGCCAGCTCGGGTGAGCGGAATTAGTTGATACCGTTCTGCGAGTTCTTCTGGGATGATGGTAAACAGTTCCCGGTCAATGGTGAAGTCACTAAGTTCGGCCGAAGCCAAGCCAAAGAGCCCTCCCACCAACTCGGCCCACATTGCCTCATCGATAAGATCAGCGAGTACGAGGCGCCATCCCGGAGTGGGCGAATCGTAGTGGGCGTCTTCCAGGATCGACATCGCAGTGACTTGGTCAACGCAGTCGTCGAGAACAAGCTGGTTAAGGAGCTTGCGATCAATAACCTTTGCTTGATTCACGCGAGGACGCTGGAGCGTCCAGTCTTCAGCCGAAGAGGGCATCGATTTGATCCTGTCCGAAATCGTCGGCGTCATCGCCAGAGTTCGCTTGTGTGCTAGGTGGCTTGTCACCGGTCTGCACGTTGTTGTTGTTTAGCTTGGAGAGCTTTCGAGCGAGAGCTCTGGCCTCTGGATCGAGAGCTCGCGGCGGAGGCGGTGGCTTCGGTCGAGTTGACGACGCGCGCGGCGATGCAGCACGCGCCGATGCGGCTTGCGACAATGCAGAAGCCGTAAGGTCGCCTCCACAGCCTCCGCAAAAGAGGTCTGCGATTGCGTTGCCAAAGTCGCAGGCACCGCAAGCAGCTACAATCTTCGCTCCACAGGCTCGGCAAAATCGCCGGTTCCAACCATTGTCGGTGTCGCACGCTTCACACGCTCGACCGATTCCCCCGTTGCTTCCCTGTCCCATTCCACTCTCAAAATCGGACACATCCCGCAAATCTTTACGAGGTGCCTTCATTCCCTGCCGAGGAACAACTCAATGAAATCAATGGATTCTTGGCGGGATCGGCTCAGACTGCCGGTATACCGGCGAATGATGTATTGCAACGTAGGGTGAGATCTTGAATTGGTTGACGGCAAGCGCACATAGATCGATAATAATTTCGAAGACTTGATTTACACGACGTGATTTTGTGGTGAGGGAGACCCAGCGTGCGCATCCTGATACTTGACGACAACAAATCGTACGGAGACTTACTTGCAAGTGCATGCAAGAAGCTCGGTCACCACAGCGTCGTAAAACAAGATCCAGCGGAGACGCTTGCGTATCTAAAGCACGAAGAGGTCGATGTCTTCTTTGTCGATCTAGACATGCCAAAGATGAAGGGCACTGTCTTTGCGACCTTGGTACGGCAACAAGGATGCACAGTGCCAATCGCAATCTGCACCGGCGGCTGTGTTGACGAGGCGCTCACAGACAAAGCCATGCGCATGGGTCAGGTGCTTCCAAAAATTTGGACTCACGCCGACCTTCGAACCGTTTTGCGCGCACTGCAATTAGAGTCGCGAGCAGACGCGCTGGATTCGCTGCCACCAAACGAACTCATCGTGAACCTTCCAGCTCACGATGGAAGCGAAGACGAAACACGAAACGACGGAAGCCAGACCCCCGAGGCAGTTCGCGAACTCGCCAAAGGCACAGGTGCTACCACCAAGAACTCGTATGACGATGGCGATGCCGCTGGCGAAGATCGGCCTCGTGGCATTGGTTCGTCGGTTGGCAAAGTTCATAAAAGCGCTCCACGCATTCACGTGCGATGCACAGCTTGGGCACAAATCCGTAAACTCTGTGGCGATGTACTCGGTGGCTCGACAACCATCACGGTGCGAGCCCAAGCCAACATGGCCAACGAGCAAAGCGTGGTTTTGGCTCTCGCTCTTCCTGACGATATGGTCGTTTCGATCGATGCCAAGATTGTCGACACGCGAACCGCTGGCCCCGACGGAAAGCGCCCCTACCAGGTCGAACTCATCGGCTTTGGTCGCGATGAGTTGGCCTACCTGCTTGAGCGCTGCGACGAGAACGAGTCGACAGCACCCGATTCAACGCGCCCTGTAACAGAGCGCCCAAGGCCCAAAGTGGCGCTTGCCCCAAGCACACCAGCCGACACGAGGCCAAGCATTCCCGAGAGCATCGACGCTCTCGACGTAAAGAATGCCCCGAGCTACGCGCCCAAAATCTCTTGGGACTAAGAATTATTCTTTAAGCGCAGCAAGCAAAATGTGTTCGCACAGCGCTGGGTAGTCGAAGCCAGCGTACTTTGCAAGCTTGGGCATAAGGCTTTGACCGGTCATTCCAGGAAGCGTATTGACCTCGAGCACAAAGGCTTCGCCATTCTCACGCACGCGTATGTCGACACGGGAATAGCTCTCGCAACCCAGAGCGTGGTGTGCGCCAAGGCCAAGCGCATTGAGCTTTTCGCAAAGCGCTTCGGGGAGTTCGGCCGGAATGAGGTACTCGGTATCGTCGCGCAAGTACTTAGCCTCATAGTCGTAAAAGCCCTTGCTGGTCCGCACTTCAATGGTACCAAGCGCCTCGGCTCCCAAGATGCCAACAAAGACTTCGTGCCCTTCGATGTACTCTTCGATCAGAACAGTTCCACCCTGCTTTTGCGCTAGTTCCAAAGCCTCCGCGACTTCATCGTCATTTCGCACAACGCTCACGCCCACCGAGGAGCCTTCGTTTGCCGGCTTTACGACGATTGGGTAGGCAATGCGAATCGCTTCATCCGGGTGATAGATTTGCCATGCAGGTGTGGCGATTCCATGCGACTCGAAGACGCGCTTTGAGGCGACCTTGTCCATTGCGAGAGCCGATGCCAAAACTCCGGAGCCTGTGCAGGCAATGCCCAAACACTGCAAAAGGCCTTGCACAGCGCCGTCCTCGCCAAAGGTTCCATGGAGCGCATTCCACACCGCTTCGACGTTTGCCGCCTCGATCAGCGCGGGAAGCGACGTGCCGCCTGGCTTCCAGTCAAGGGCGATGGCCTCGTAGCCCAAGCTTTGCAGTGCATTGAAAACGCCTTCGCCGGTCTTTAGCGAGACTTCTCGCTCACTACTTGGACCGCCCATGAGTACCGCGATTCGCTTAGTCTTCACCGATGCACTTCCATTCCAAAGCCAGTTCTACGCCGTGTTTGGCAAGCACTTTGGCTCTTGCTTCCGCAATTAGTGTGAGCATGTCTGCCGCCTTCGCACCGCCGTGATTTACAAACCAATTTGCGTGGGCCGGCGAGCATTCCGCAGCGCCCACACGCGTTCCTTTAAAGCCCACCGATTCGATTAAACGGCCAGCAAAGTCGCCTTCGGGGTTTTTAAAGACCGACCCCGCGTTGTTGGCTCCCTTTGGCTCGCGCTCGTTTCGGCGCGCCCGCAAGCTTGCCACCACTTCTTTGATCTCGGCCAGCGGCCTTGGCACCAACGTGAGGCTCGCGTTAAGCACGACCTCATCTTTGGGCAGTGCCGAACCGCGGTAGACAAATTCGCATTCTTCGTTGGTTCGCGAAACCGTAGTGCCGTCGGCCAAGCGAAGTGAGTGCACCGTTGTCGTCACGTCCTTAAACTCGCCAAGGTAGGTACCGGCGTTCATCACCAGTCCGCCACCAACAGAGCCTGGAACGCCTCCCAAAAACTCAAGGCCGCCAAGCTCCCACTTGGTTACCGAGCTAAGAAGTTTTCCGGTCGAGACGCCTGCATCGACTGCAACAATCGTATCGCTTAGGCGCTCGAGATTTCGAAGCGCGCGTGTCGAAATCACCACGCCGCGAATCCCGCCGTCGAGAACGAGCAAATTGGAACCACCACCAACGGTTGTCATGGGGATGGACTCGCCAAGGCACCAGCGAACTAAGGCCACGAGCATCTCGGTATCACGAGCCTCGATATAGGCATCTGCTGGGCCACCGATTTTTAGCGTCGTGTGACGACTCATCGGTTCGGCAAAGCGCACCGCCTCGCCACAAAGCGATTGGAGGTGCGCGCGCTGGGACTCGCTAAACACGAGCGCTACCGGGTTGCGAGATTCTTTTGATTGGCAACCGAGCCCTTGGCCTCAAGAGCTGCAATCAAGTCGTTGCAGGTAAGTTGAATGTCCCCTGCTCCAAGTGTAATCACGATATCTCCAGGGCGAACGAGCTCGGCGATTGCCTTCGCCAAGTCTTCTCGCTTGGGAATGTAGCTAACGTCCTTGTGGTCGTTGTTTCGAATCGCTTTTGCGAGTTCTTCTGAACTGGCTCCTTCGATGGGTTCTTCACCGGCAGCAAAGACATCGCAGATCAGCACTTTGTCGGCATCGTAGAACGAACGAGCAAATTCGTGGAACTGATCTTTTGTGCGCGAGTAGCGGTGCGGCTGAAACGCTGCAATCACGCGCTGCCCTGCATAGCCAGAACGAGCGCCTTGCAGCGTTGCTTTGACCTCGGTTGGGTGATGGCCAAAATCATCGATGATGGTCACGCCGCCGATTTCTGCGCGCAGCGTGAAGCGCCGCTGAATGCCCTGAAAGTCGGAGAAGGCATCGACAACCGTCTCGAAGGGAATGTCCAGCGAGCTGCAAATCGCAAGCACCGCCAACGCATTGAGCACGTTGTGTGTGCCCGGAAGAGGGATGTAAATCTCGCCAAGCTCACGAGCGTGGTGCCAAGCAATAAAGGTGCAGCCCAAACCATCGTAGCGAATGTTGCGGGCGCGGAAGTCGGCCTGCGCAACAGTTCCGTAGGTTACAAAGCGCTTTCGAACTTGCGGGAGAATGCTTAGAACTGCCGCATTGTCGACGCAGAGAGCAGCCTGGCCATAAAACGGTACGCGATTGATAAAGTCGACAAAGGCCTTCTTTACGTTCTCAAAGGTTCCGTAGTGATCAAGATGCTCGGCATCCATATTGGTCACAACAGCGAGCGTTGGGTCAAGGCGAAGGAACGACCCATCGCTCTCGTCGGCCTCGGCTACGAGATATTCTGATGTACCAAATCGTGCGTTCGCCAAGCCAAAGCTATTGACGCGCCCACCAATGACGGCAGTCGGATCGAGCCCAGCCTTGGTTAGCACGTGGGCGATCATCGTCGTCGTTGTTGTCTTGCCGTGAGAGCCAGCAACCGTGATGCCTGTCTTCGAGCGCATAAGCTCGCCGAGCATCTCGGCACGCGGAATCACCGGAATGCGCCTGGCGTGAGCCGCTTCGACTTCGGGGTTGTAGCCCTTGATTGCGGTGGACGTGACAACAACCTCAGCATCGCGCAAGTTGTCGGCGTTGTGACCATAGCTAATGGTCGCGCCCTGCTTGGCAAGATGCTTGGTGATCTCATTCTCTTGAATGTCGGAACCCGAAACTCGATAGCCCCGGTTGAGCAGAACCTCGGCGATGCCGGACATGCCCATGCCACCAATACCAACGAAGTGAACCTGAATGTCTGTGTTTTGAAACATACTTATCTCGCGTGGGGAGTACGACTCCCTGCTCGCTTTTAGCAGATCCATTTCGTGATTGGAGTTCTCTCGTAACGTAAAGATATTACGAGAACTTTCACGCTTGTCGGTATTCGCTTTGTCCACATGAGTACAACGTTTGACGAGGCGCAGTATTCCCATGAGCGGCGCCGCGCGCATCGCTGCAACCCATTCCACCTATTGCGACTCCAAGAAGCCGACTTACGTTTCGCACTCGTGACGAAGCTTGGAGATGCAACCGGTGGACTGCGATGCCTTCGTGCGGTCTTCGTGCCCGCGCTCCTTGTCATCGGGTTTCTCGTCAGTGCTGGTATCAGTAGCCATTCAGCGCAGCTCGTTTCGGCTCTGCGCGGGGCCATCACCGACTCCTTTGGCTGGGTCTATCTTGGATCGATGACAGCATTGCTCATCTTCGCCCTGTTGCTGGCATTCAGCTCGTTTGGAAGGCACACGCTTGGGCCAAGCGGCGAAGAGCACCACGGTGCTGAGCCTGACGGTGGCGAGCCGGCCAGCGACGCGCCCGCCTATTCGCGACCGACATGGTTTGCGATGATCTTCTGCGCGGGCACTGGAGTTCAACTCGTCTACGCATCGGTCTCCGAGCCTCTCCTACAACTTGCAGCGCCGCCATTCGGGCGAACGGGCTCACAAGATTCCCTTCTCAACGCGATGAACATCTCGATGTTCCACTGGGCCCTGCACCCGTGGGCCGCTTTCGCGGTGGTTGCTCTTTGCATCGGGTATTTCGCCCATCGCCGCGGCTTACCGCTAGCGCTTAGTTCTGCGTTCTGGCCGCTTATTGGCGACCGAATTTACGGTCCCATCGGCCGCAGCATAAATGCACTCGGAGCCGGCATCACCATAGTGGCCGTGCTCTCGGGTTTGTTGCTGGCTGCACCAGCCTTGGGAAGTGGGCTACACCAGCTTGGCTGTGCGCTCGATGACATCTCAGTACAACTCTTAGTAGTCGTCGGCATCTCGGTAGCCGCTGCCGCGTCTCTGGCTCTTGGCCGTGGGCTGCGCCGACTGTGTGAATTGAACCTTCTCGTAGTGGGTGCAATGCTGCTCTTTGTTCTAGTCGCCGGGCAGACAACGCTGCTCGCTTCAAGCTTTCTAGACAACGTCTGGGCGTACCTAAGCTATCTGCCGTCCAATGCCAAAGAACTTGGCATTGCCAACAACGCCACCGAGTCGCGATGGCTAGAGACTTGGACCATTCCCTACTGGGTGTGGGCAATTGCGTGGGCCCCTGCGGTCGGCCTCTTCATTGCTCGTATTTCCCGCGGGCGCACCATTCGAGAAGTTGTGATTGCAGTGGTCATCGCTCCGGCTCTTCTAAATGCTCTCTGGCTAGCGACGTTTGCGAATTCGGCGTTCTACGAGCAAGCCTTTGGTGATGGCATGCTTGGGTTTGCCAAGTCGGGCAACCAAGTCGAAGCGGTCTTTGAAATGTTGGGCTCGCTGCCCTGGCCCACGCTCGGAATTGTTCTAGCGATCGTCTCGATGATGCTCTTTGCAATCACGTCGACAAGTGCGGCTGCGTTCTCCCTTTCGAGCGCAATGACACGCAACGAGGCGAACGCAAGCCACCGGACTTACATCGTGGTTGCACTTGGCTCTGCAGCGGTCTTTGCCGTTCTCGTCCAAGCAAATGCACTCCTCGAAAGCGTCGCGCTGGCGCTTGCACTGCCACTGTGCCTCCTACTCCTTGCCATGTGCGCCGGCCTCCTTCGTGCCCTCTTCGCAGAACGGGCACGATAAGGCGCTTCTTTCTACAACTTGGCAGGCAGCACGAGAGCCTTCTTCGAGGCTAAGCACAGCTCGTGCGCTTCCAGCGCTTGCTCTGCCGCGCGCTTGCCGCCATCCATTGGGGCGATCTTCTCGCGCAGAAATTGCTTGGCCAACTCACTGCGAGCCGGGTCGCACTGCGAACTCGCAACCCGCGCCAGCCGCTTGCCCATCTCGGCGCCGTAGCGTTCGGAGATTTGAGAGAAGTTCTTATTCACAAATTCGAGCACCAAATGCCCCGAGCGTTTGCTCTGGGACAATGCGGTGAGCATGCGCTGCGATTCGCGGACATCGATCTTTGGGTCCAGCATAACCTTGAGCACTTGATCGATTAGAGCTGGATCCTCAACCGCGCTAAGCCCGGTGAGCAGAAGCCGTCGCCGGCTGCGGTCACTAGTTGCCTTAATCGCGGCAACATATTGCTCGAGTAGTGCTGCGTCGCCAAAGTGGGCACCGACCTTTAGCGCAAGCTGTGCAATGTTGGCATCGACGGAGGTCGGATTATCAAGCCACGCCTTTGCCAGCCTTGTACCTTCCGCCGCAAGCTTGGCGTCGCCAGCTTCAAAAATCACAAGTGCGAGCACCTCTTCGCGCAGCGCAACTCGTGACGATGGCTCGCCCGACTTTGCCTTCCACCCAAGCCGCTTGGCAGTCTTGCCAAAGTTCTTTTTGAGCCAGAGCGCATAGCGGCTCTCGTCGGCTTCTTCCACAAGATGGCCAAGGCTCGCTAGTTCGGCACCGGCGGCCACCAGGCCCTCATCCTTGCTTACCGCCAGTTTTGCCGTCAGCGCGAGCAGGCTCGTTAAAGGAGCGCGACCGGCGTACACCAAGGCTCGCATATCACTTGCGAGAACAAGCTCCTCTGGCGCCGTAAGCTGTGCCTTGCGCTGCAGTGATTCCAAGAGCGGAGCGTCCAGCTGCGATCGATAGTAGCCAGTCGCGCCATCATTGGGAACGATCCACGCGGGGCAACGAGTTGCCTCTGCCAAAGCCATCTCCGAAGTATTCTTAACCATCAGCGAGCAGGCGCGAGCTGTCGCGTTTCCTTTGCCCGTTGGGTATCGCACGCAAACCGGAAGCTGGTAGTCGGGCGATTTGGAAACCTCCGAACCTAGTGGCGTGTATCGCTCGTGGGTAATAGCCAATGTTGGTGCAGCGTCGCCCTTGCACTGCAAGGCAAAGGTCACAAGCGGAGTGCCCGGATTGTCGATGAACGTTGCAAAGGCTGCCGATAGGGTGTGGCCGGTGCCCACATCCATTGCACTTAGAAAGTCTTGCGCGGCCAAGCTCTTCCACTGATTGTTTCCAAGGTAGTGCTGGATACCTCGCTGAAACGTCTCCTCGCCAAGCCAACCTTCAAACATCGTTAAGACCGCAGCGCCTTTGGCGTAGGTGATGCCGTCGAAAGCGGCGCCGATGTCGCCCTCCACCTCGATAGGCTCGTGAATGATGCGAGCTGTGGACAACTGGTCTGCACCCATCGCCAGGTTGCGACGGCTAATCAACGAAACGTCCGAGCGCCATGTTGGCTCAAACTCTTTCACAACCTTGGCAGCGGCCCAGGTTGCGAACGATTCATTTAGCCAAAGATCATTCCACCAGGCATTGGTTACAAGATTGCCAAACCACTGGTGTGCCAGTTCGTGGGCTCCCGTCGATGCGTAGCGCTTCTTAAAGTCTAGATCGTTGTCCTTCGAGAGCAGCAGTGTCTCGGTGTAGGTGATGAGCCCAGGGTTTTCCATCGCGCTAAAGCTGCCGGTTGCCGGAATCGAGACCAGGTCGAGCTTTGCATAGGGATACGGGATGCCTGTGTAGTCTTCTAAGATTTTTACCAGGGGAAGCGTCGACTCTTGCACCCACGCAGTCTCGCCACCTCGGCCCCGAGGCGCCGCAATTCGAATCGGCACACCACTGCGAGTTTTCCCAACATCGACCATATCAAAGGCGCCCACAGCAAAGGCAACCAGGTACGAAGGTAGTGGTGGACTCTTAGCAAAGTCGACGCGAGCAAATCCGTCTCCTAGCGACTCTCGGCCAATCTCGGGCGTATTGGCGAGAGCAACCAAGCCTTCGGGCACCTCGAGGCTAAGCTGCCACGGCACCTTGGAGTCGGGCTGGTCAAAGCTTGGAAATGCGCGACGAGCGCCGCGCGCCTCAAATTGCGTAAAGAGGTACCAGTCGCCTGCAGCTTCTTGGCGGAAGATTCCAAAAGAGCTGTCCCCACTAACAGCGCCCTTGTAGCGAACGTTTAGGGTGGCCTTGCCGACGGCTAGATCTCGCGGCGCCGTAAAGTGGAGCCAGTTCGTATCGGCAACGTCAAAGTCGAGTTCGAGCTCTTTGCCATCGATGACAAGCGTTGCTTTCGAAACCTCAAGCCCATAGCCATTGAGGTGAAAGTCGCGGCTGCTTTGCACGATATTAAGATCGATCGCGACATCGCCTGTGAAGGTGCTTTGGGTGGGGTCGAGCCTGAGCGTGGCCTTATATGCGCTTGGGACCACAATCGCCTCTTCGATTCGCAGGTTTGGTGTTGAGTGCCTCGAGACCAGTTCGGGTGGTGTTGGAAAGCCCAGGTGGCTCTGCCGCTTGGCGTCCGATCCGCAAGCAGCAGCGGCGAGAAGAAGGAGGCAGGGCAAGCTAGAAGTGAGCAGTCGATTCATTTGAGGTTCTCCGTCGCACGAGGCTTCTCGCGGGAGAGCGCACAACACCGAAAATCGCTGGCAGATGCAACTTGAAACTTGCGCTGGGAATCGCCACAGTCGTGCTCCTTGTTCACGGCTCTCATCATTGCTGCTCTTATCCTCGCCGGCGCTGCCACAGCTGTCGGTGGTGGTTTGGTAATTGCTGCGCGCAAGCGCAACTCACTTGGCAGCGGCCCCGAGCCCAAGCTTTTGGGAACTGGTAGCGCGACCGACCTTCTCGAGCGCGGCTTTGCCGACCTTCGCGTTGGCGACGTCGTCATGCACGATGCCATCGACTACATCGTCGAAGGCGTGATTCGCTACGACGAAGCCGGCCACCACTGGTCCATGGCGCGCATTGTCGACGGCTCAAAGTCGTGCTGGCTCCTTGTTGGCCTTGAGCGAACCGGCGGCGCGAGCAAGCGAATTTTGCGGCCCACCGAAGAGGTTGAACTTGGCGGCTACCCACCCGAACTCATCATGGTGGGCGACGAGCGCTACAGCTTTGACAAGCGCGGCACCGCAACCACGGCACTCGATGGCGACACCGGCACTCTCGGTGGAACCGTGCAGCCCGGTGGCGGAGCGGCCCATCGATGTCGCTGGTGGAGCTACTCGGCAGCTGGGCCAAACGCCCTCTTGGTCGAGCAGTGGGGCGATGACTACCGCGTCTTGATTGGCGCCACGGTTAACGATTCGCAAATCGAAATGATGCCCGGCTCGTAGCTAGGCAGAGCTACACATCCGCACGATGGAAGCGCCGGGCCCCGGGGAGCATGAACGTACTTGCGCCACTTAAGGTGGGGTTTGGTTTGGATCTGGGTTTGGATTTGCTTTGGATCTGGGTTTTGGATCTGGCGTTGGCTGGCACAGTTTGATGTAACGGTGGCGTGGGCTGGCGGTCGGGTCCTTGTTCCAGCTGCGGTCGGTGCTCGCCGACGGGAATGTGGTGGTAATGCGCTTCGGATTGGCGTTTTCGTGGCGCTTCTCGCGGCTGTGCAATCTCGCTGAAACAAGAATCCAACCTTGGCCCGCGGCTGATGAGAGACGTCGCTCATTGGTGACCGATTGGGATGGGTGAGCACCACCGCGGCATGGATTGGGAGACGCGGGATTGGGAGACGCGGGATTGTGCTTGGGTGCCGGGCACTACGTTGCTTGGCACCAAATGAGACTACCTTCGTAACCTGGCACCTTTCGATTTCGCTGCCTTCCCTGTGCAGAAGCCAGTAAAATGTCGGATTGAAGGTTTGTGTTACCTCGGGCATGACGCAACAACCAAGGTGTTCTCAGGTGGAGTCGTTCCTCGCCGATCGACACTTACTTCAGCAAAAGAGCCCACACAGGAGGACGAGGACAGTGTCACGTCGACACACGCTTCTGAGCTGCCAGCATTCTCGCAAAGCGGCAGCTTCTGAATGGTCTGAACATCAAGCAGCCCTAGGTTCGCCACATCGCCAAATCGACACTCTCTGGCGTCGGCACTGACGCAGCGTCCACTCATCATTGAGAGCACGGTTTCGGCTGTGCTGGTCAGGTCCACCTCTTCGCAGATCGATGATGGGTCAGGCATCCCCATTTGCGATGCCATGCTGGCGAGACGAATGGCAGGGTCGGCGACCCGTCCTGCACCATCATCAACACCACACGCTGGTTCAAGATCGGGTCCTACTCCGTCAGTACCAACCACGACGGGCCCAGAACCCGCGATAACCGAGAACACAATGGGGATATTCGGCCCCTTCAACCCTTTAAGGAACCGAGCATAACCGGTGACACTGTGCATGTAGGAAGAGTCTTCCCGTGCAACACAGTTCTCCTTGGCACCTACCTCACGCGGAGCATCTGGACTGCATTCGACCCCGAAGTCAAAGCAGCGAAACGAGGTCAATGCACCAAGCTCGCTGTCTACTGCCGTATTCGTAGCAAACATCTCGGTGCACCAGACCCGAGGTGACAAAGCTCCGGAGCCTATGCGCATGCAACAGAATACTTCTTATCGACGGCAAAGTACGCAGAAGCCCCGAAGTCATCGTCAGCGGCGGCAACGGGGCTGGCAGCAA